>CERB01016883.1_pt1 | contig 60221 bp, 51 predicted proteins | sample 356271 | NCBI WGS metagenome assembly CERB01 (sample SAMEA2621155, study PRJEB7988) | marine metagenome | isolation source: saline water (ENVO:00002010), including
CCGGGACATACATGTTCGACGGCAAGGAAGTCCCAGTGGCGCCAGAGGAAAAGAAGAGGATCAGAATGGAAACCAATCACTGGACAATGAGGCCCTTTAATTGGGTGCTCGGCATCTTACTGTCCCCGGTTGAGTATTTCACCCACTCTAGGCCCGAGGCGAAGGCGAACGAACTCATGACGTCATTCAGGAGGGACAACATCGGATACGTCTTCCAATTCTTCAACCTGCTTCAGGATCTGACGGTCCTCGAGAACATCCTCCTCATTCAGGAGCTCGCTGATGGAAGGGACGAGGAGCGAGCACGTAACCTGCTCAAGCTAGTTGGATTGGAGGAAGAGATGGATCGATTCCCCGCAGAGATCAGTGGGGGTCAGCAGCAGAGGGTCGCCATAGCCAGGAGCCTCGCAAAGAGGCCACGGCTGCTTCTGGGCGACGAGCTAACTGGGAACCTGGACACAGAGACCTCTAACACCGTCATGGAAGTTCTAGTCAAGGCATGCGAGGCAGAGGGAATCACCTGCGTTTTCGTAACCCATGACGAGTCACTGGTCGAATACGCCACTAGGGTGGTAAGATTGGATAGTGGAATAATCCTTTCAGACGAGATTGTCGGCTAAGGTGGTTTTTTGTCTGCGCTACTCACAAAAAGACTCGCTAGGAGCCTCTGGAAAACGAAGCTCAGACTGACGGCAGTCGTCCTGATGGTGACAGTGGGAGTCTTTGCAGGAATTTCTTTCGGAACTTACGCCAACTCAACTCAATCGATGTACGCGGATATTTACGAGGATGACGAAGACGGAGTCAACCTCCCGGATATTTGGGCTGAGAACACGGTCGACTTCTGGGAGGGAGAAGACGCCGAATCCCTCTGTCAGGAGATTTCCGAAGAATGGCCATCCGGATCAGCACCAATGAGCTACTGCGAGCCTAGGGTTAGGGTCAGTGGACTAATGTTTGAATCCGAATCAATAATTCCTGCAATTTGGTATGGAATAGACGAGGGAGTGGTTGACAGGGTTTGGATGCCAGAGGATGATTGCTGCCCTGGAAGGCTCGCCATCCAGGAGGATGAGATAGTCATAGACGGGCATGCGGTTGAAGGATTGGGAATAAGTGTCGGCGACAATGTAACCATTGGGGCAGGGCAGGGCAGACTGGACTACCGAGTGGTGGGGATAGGGTACTACTCGTCCCTCTTTTACTTCGCTGTAGACGGCTCCATTGTCCCAGCAGAGTCGGGAACATTAGTCTCGGGATATTTGTCCGACTCGGGAATTTCCAGACTCACAAATTTGTCCCAGGGAAGTGCCAACCTACTCCTGATAGACGTCGAAGGGAATCCTGGGTACGACCTTCAGGACACGGATGAGAACGAGGGAGAGGCCCTCAACGTCATTATTGAATCAGTAAACTCAGTCTTGGAGTCGTCTTCTGAATCCCCAGTAATCACCTACGACCGATCCGGTGTTCAATCAGTAGAATTTCTGCGTCAGGACGCCAAAAGTGCTGCTGACACGTTCCCGTACATCACCGGGATGCTAGCCATGGTTGCTGGGATCACTATCTTCCTCAGCCTGCAGAGGCTCATACAGTCCCAGTCTAGGGAAATAGCAATTCTCAGAACTCTGGGGATACCTAGGTCGGCAATCATTCCCGGATTCATGGCTGCCCCTCTCGTCATGGGATTAATCGGATCAACTTTGGGAATACTCCTCGGGGCCTTTTTCGGCGGACCAGCCATGGTATCACTTTACGAGTCTGTTATCGGAATTCCTGCCATAGGATTCTACACAGAACCCTCACTGATTTTCGAGATTCTCGCCATTACAATGCTCGTTGTCATGATCTCTGGCATCAGGCCGGCCTTGCAGGCCTCGAGGACCCAGCCATTGGAGGTTCTGAGGGGTGAAAACGAAATCAGGCTGTCATCGAGATGGGTCCAGGAAGCAACATCAAGGCTCCCCTCAACAATTGGTCTGACGGTCAGGTCAAGCATCAGGAAGCCAGCCCGCATGCTCATGACTTTCCTAGCAGTCGGACTCTCGATGGTAATCTTCGGAACCATGACCATGATGATGGACTCCATGGACGATATTTTCGGGAATGATGGCATCAACTGGGACGCCCAAGTAAACGTCCTACCAGGGGGGGAGGGACCCGTCATTGAATGGGCCAATGAGGCGGGGGCAGATTACGAGCAACTCCTAGTTTTCCCAGGGAGTGCCGAGGGGGACGGAAGAATATTCTCGGCATACGGCTTGGACGAATTCTCCACCTCACGGGAGTCCATGATAACGTTGGAAATTCTAGAAGGTTCGATACCGGAGAAGGACAGGAATATTCCACAGGTTTTGGTAGACGAGGGGACAATGAAATTCCTAGGATGGGAGGTCGGGGAGACGCACACACTAGTCTTCGGCACCAAGTCCACCGATGTTGAAATTTCAGGGACCTCCATGGAAATGTCCAGAACGGTATACTTCCATCGCAACGACCTCTCCGAGATAACGGGTATCGAGGCGACCTCGATACTCCTCTCACTTCCCGAGCAGGTCGAAGTAGATGGCCAGTTGGCAGACCTCTCGGTGGGAATCACCGAGAAGCAGGACCTCATCGACTCCTTCGACGCCCTTATGGAGCTCCAGAAGGGAGTATACAACTCAATCATGGCACTAGGGGTCATCATAGCGATCGCCGTACTGTTCAACACCCTTCTGATGAACCTCTCTGAGAGGGATACAGAGCTAGCCACGCTGAGGGTCCTGGGAGCCCCCATCTCCAAGATCAGGATGATGATGCTGGGCGAGAACATAGCGATAGGGCTGATAGGCGGAATCCTAGCAGTGTTCTTCACTGTCCTAATGGCCCAGTCATTCATCGCCTCATTGGTCAATTGGTCGTTTTACTTCACTCTCCAGCCCCAAACCTCAGCGATATTCGAACTAGTCGGGGTCGTGATTGCGATCTCCGCCCTCTGCACGCCCTACGGATCTTGGAGAGTCAGTAGGATGAATCTAGTGGAGAAGGTAAAGGACCTATCTCAGTAGGACTTGGCATGCGTGTCGTCACCTGGAACCTGAATGGCATCAGGGCGGCTCACAGGAAGGGCCTGTATGACTTCGTTGACCGGATAGACGCCGACGTCATGCTATTCCAAGAAGTCAGGGCCCTCCCCGAGCAGATGCCCAAGGACTGGTCCGAGCCAGAGGGTTACGACGTAATCTGGCATCCCGCCCAGAGGAAGGGCTACTCGGGCGTGATGTCGTGCTCCAGAGTGGGAATGGAGGAGATGGGCAGGGGGATAGACACTGATCTGGACGAGGTCAGGGACCCCGAGGGGAGGGTACTGCATACCAAGCACAATGGGATGCACTGCGTCAACATATACCTCCCGAACGGATCATCCAGGGATGACAGGCAGGCATACAAGGACCAATGGATAGAGGACTTGATGGAATGGGCCGAGATGTTCGTAGGATCCGATGAACCGGCACTTCTCTGTGGCGATCTGAACATCGCTCACACTGAGGACGACATTTGGGACCCAAAGGGGAACAAGAGGTCATCCGGTTTCCTGATGCACGAGAGGGAATGGTTCACGAGGCTCTTGGAGAGGGGGTGGCACGATCTTCTCAGAATTCACGTTGGACCCCAGAAGGGCCCCTACACGTGGTGGTCAAACTTCCGAAGGGCAAGGGAGAGGGACAGGGGTTGGAGGATTGACTACGTCCTTGCAAACGATGCAGCAAGGTCCCTGATGAAGTCAGCCGAGGTGATGAGGGAAGGGGGAATGGTCGTCTCCGACCACGCTCCAGTCATCGTCGACTTTGACTTGTGAACACTCCCGTAGGGAGTGATTTACGCTACTGAGGCGGCCAAGCCACCATTCAAGTGATGGAGTGCAGGCGAAGATGCATGGCTGATACCTTGCCAACTCGCCTTGAGAGAATCCTCCCAGGAGGAAGGGGAGTTTGGATTCCGATGGACCATGGCGCATCCAGCTACCCTGTAAGGGGCCTCATGAACACCGATTCAGCAGTTGACGCAGTAATTTCAGGAGGAGCTGATGCGATAGTTTTGCAGAAGGGCCCATTGACCTATCACTCAGGCAGGAATGGATGGGACGGGTACGTCTGTCACGTTTCCGTTTCTACTGTACATGGAGGAAATAGGTCACAAGACAAGGTATGCGTCGCTACGGCATCAGAGTCGAAGGAACGTGGCGCCATTGGGGTATCCGCCCAAGTGAATCTCGGCGACCAATATGAAAATCAGATGATAGAGAGAATGGGGAAACTAACAAGTCAGGCACACGGCGAAGAAATGCCGGTTCTGGGAATGGTCTATCCAAGGGGCCCAAATCTGTCAATAGACGAAGACGACGTCACAGGCGGAACAGCTCACGCCGTCCGTTTGGCTTGGGAGATGGGATGCCATGTAGCAAAGGTCCCATGGACAGGTTCGGCGGAATCATTCTCCAAGGTAGCTGAAGCTGCACCTATCCCTGTTCTAATTGCAGGCGGGCCCATGGGCGATGATTTCGAAAGTATCCTTTCCACGGTGGAGGAGGCCATGTCGGCAGGGTGCTCGGGAGTATGTATGGGCAGGCAAGTTTTCGGCTCAGATGATCCCGAATCCAGAGTGAAGGCCCTCAGGGCGGTGGTCCATGAGGGAAGGTCAGCATCAGAAGCATCTCTTCTGCTGAGGTGATTCAATGGAAATATGGATCGATGCAGATCTGTACGACTTTCCATCTTCTAACGATTCTGAATATCGGGTCTGGAGGGGCGACGATCCGGAAGTAGCAGCAGTCACTCTTGACGACTTCAAGGGTCAAGACGAGGCCGTATCCCTAGTGGGCATGATCCCCTGGATAATGGTAAGATGCTCCGATTGGAAGATGATTCCACTGGAGAATCTAGTCGCAGCTGCCTCTGACAGCGGAACCAAGATAGCAGTCGCAATTTCAGAAGAAGTCGACATTCAAGGTGCCGCATTCGCCCTCGAGCATGGAGTTGACGCTGTTGTATTGCCCCCAGAGGTCCAAGCACCCGCTCTCTGGTCTTCAGCCAGATCAATCTCAAATTTGAAGGGGCCAAGAGTTAGCAAGCCGACCCCTCCGGAGCTATCGACAGCGATAGTTGACTCAATCTCCTCCGGAGGAGTAGGCGAAAGGGTGTGTGTGGACCTCATTGAGAGGTTGTCAGAAGGAGAGGGATTGGCAATCGGGTCTTCATCTGCTTGCCTTTGCCTTGTCCACGGTGAGACCATTCCGTCTCAGTACGTCCCCTCTAGGCCATTTAGGATAAATGCCGGTGCAGTGCACTCGTACGTGATGATGGGAGACGGATCGACCAAGTACCTGAGCGAATTAAATTCAGGAGACGAGGTAGCAATCCACTCTGACAAGGGAACTAGTAGAATTGCCACAATAGGGAGACTAAAGGTCGAGAGAAGACCGTTTCTCAGAATCTCGCTCAGATCAGGAAATGGGGATGGCCAGGTAATCGTTCAGCAAGCAGAGACAGTACGCCTGATCTCGGTAGAAGGAACCACTATATCCGTGACTGAAATAAGTCCCGGAGACGAAATTATCGTCCTTAATGAGAGCAACATGCGCCACATCGGGAAACCGGTACAAGGGGAGGTCGATGAGAGATGACCGTCTTGGGCTCAGGCACCGCCAACGGGGGAATTTCAATTCTTCATGCATTGGGTCTTGGAAGGGGCTGCTCAGTCGCCATCGACCTAACTACAACTGTAAATGTCCACGACGAGCCCATTGAACTGCATAATGACCAACACGGACTTCTTGACGAGGTCCTAAGATGTTGGACTGAGAAGGGCCTGCCAACCCCTAGCACGGTTGGTTGGGAGGTTCTGAGCAATGTTCCTGCCGGGCAAGGGCTGAAGTCAAGCGCGGCTCTCGCTTGTGCCGCGATAAGGGCATTGAATGAGGCTTCATGGGCCGGCCTTTCTGACTCAGAGGTAGTCGATATGGCAGTCGATTCTCAGATTAACTGTGGTTGCTCTGTGACAGGTAGCATGGATGATGCATGGGCCGCTGTGGAACCAGGATGGAAGCTGGTGGATCCAAGACTTCCGGCGTCAGAATCAGTTCTCTTTGAGGGCGTGGTCGATGATGATCTGGCCGTTCTGGTAGTCCTGCGTGGAGAGAGGGCGGCAGAGGTGACCGCCGAATCATTCTCCGAAAATAAGCACCTCTTTGAGAGAGCGCTTGCTTCCCTGACGAACGGCTCCATCATGGATGCTCTTTCGTCTAATGGAATGGCCGTAGCTTCATCCACCGATGACTTTGAGGCGCTAAGAACATGCAATCTCGCAATCGCTTCAGGAGCTTTGGCAGCTGGATTGAGCGGTTCCGGGCCAGCAATAGCAGTTGTTTGCTATCCAATCGATGTGCATAATATTCGCAATAGCTTGGAGCAAAAGGGATTGGAGGTTATGGAAACTAGCTTCGCAATTTCCGAAGTGGCTAAGGAGGAGGTCAGGTAATGGGAATGGGATTGGGAGAAAGACTCAGGATTACCCTATTCGGGGAGAGTCATGGCACATGCGTTGGGGCATTGGTAGAGGGAATCCCGCCAGGGACCCCTATGGACCCTGAGGCCCTATCAAGGGAGATCGACAGGAGAAGGCCAGGTAGAAAGGGGCTCTCTTCTAGGAAGGAGACGGACGAATGTCAGATTCTCTCCGGCGTCTATGAGGGAAAGGCAACTGGATGGCCAATCCTGATGCTTACCATGAATTCCGACGTCCGTTCATCGGACTATTCGTTCCTCCCCGACCACCCTCGTCCGGGTCATGCTGACATGGTTGAGATGGTGAGATCGGAGGGATCCAGTGATCTCCGAGGAGGAGGGTCACAATCCGCCCGTTTGACGTTCGGCATGGTCGCTGCAGGGAGTCAGGCAAAGTCGCTCCTCGATCAGGCAGGGTGGTCTTGCCGGGCGCACCTCCACAGCGTGGGCGATGTCAAATCCCGCCCCCTATTCCAACTTGACAGAGATTCTGAGTTAGAATCAGGCTCTGACATGGCTAGGTTGAATTGCAGAGATCCAGATGCAGCAGGGAGGATTTCAGAATTCATAGAGTCCGTGAGGATGGATAAGGACAGCGTCGGGTCAGTGGTAGAGTTGCTGATTGAGGGAGTGCCCATGGGAGTGGGGGAACCTTGGTTCGATGGAGTTGAACCATCACTGGCCCGTGCAATGATGGCGATACCCGGGGCCAGAGCCGTGGAATTCTCTCATGGCGTCGAGTCATCCAGGATGAGAGGCTCTAACCATAACGACTTGTGGCTTTCAGAGGGTGGCTCCCCCGTTCTTGAGGGGGCGTCTTCAGGAGAGGCCGACGGATCCCTTGGAGGCAGGTCTACAGGGGCCCCGATAAGGGTCAGGGTTCACTTCAAGCCCCCAAGCAGCTTCCCTCGTGAGCAACTAACACTCCACTTGCCCAGTGGCGATCAGATGCCCCTTGAGGTCGGAGGTAGGCATGACCCCGTACTGGGTCCTAGGGCCGTACCAGTCGTGGAAGCCGCTGGAATACTTGTGATGGCTGATCTGGGCCTGATGGGCGGCTTCCTAGAGCCCGATGAATGAAGCCTATGCGTTTCTTTCTCTCATCTGCTGCACCCTAAGTGGCAGATTAACCGCGAACATTGCGGCGATTACAACGAAAACGATAACCGTCCCTAGGGCAACACCGTACACACTCGTCAACTCGACGCTTTCCTTCAGCCGCAAGGCGGAGACGTCGTCGAAAATACCCACTATTGCAGGGATGATGAGGTTGATCAGGAGCGTCATTAGGGCCACAGCACCAGCTATTGCTGGAGCTAGGGCCAGAGATGTGTGGTACTTCCTGGTAATCTTGTTTACTCCCATGACATAGACCTCGTTCATCCTGATTGATGTGTCGAGCATGGAGAATCTGATTACCCCGCTTGACAACTCCATGTACATGACGAGGAAAACAGCGTACAGGATAAGGATGAATTTTTGCACGATCTCGCTTTCTGGGACGACGTCGAGCCTGAACTCAACAGTGCTTCCAGCGAACCTTATTGTCACCAGGATGAGTGCGACGTAGGATACTAGCATCGCTCGCCTATCCCTCTGGAATGTACCGTAGACGCCTCCGATTAGTCCGACTGCTATGAGGAGCAAGTGGAAAATACCGGCAGCGACACCCAATCCGAGTGCGTTCGAAGCAGCGAACCACGCCGTTCCTGAGACAGGGGTGATCATGAACGTGAGGAAGCTGAGTATCAACAAAGAGCCGGCCGAACCAGCTTGCAGGGAAGAGACCATCCTGTCAGGAGGCAGGAACTTGTCCTTGGAAACCACAGGTCCTCCGAAGAAGGACTCGATGAAGCTAGGAACGTGAATCTCTGGGATGGCGTCCTGTGGTATCTCCGTGTTGGACTTCAGTCGTCCAGCTGCCTTCCTCCTACTAGGGGCGGAAGACCTGACCTTCTTCCCCTCGTACAGGTGCGCAGTGTCGCTAGAACCCTCGACCTTCACATCATCAGCCATGTTCGACACCTCAGAAACCCCTCGCCCCAGCCAGGGCGGTATTCAGCATCATGTCAGGCTCCCAGTCCATGACGAATGCACCAAGCCCCCTCAACTCGCTCATCAGAATGTCACGTTCGGTCTTGAGGACCTCGTAACCGGTCCTGTCAAGCCTCCTAGCGTCGAATTCGAATTCAAGGCTGCTAGGGGAAAGAACGGTTACGTCGAAGTTTCTCGCCCTTAGATCACGAACTGCGTCAACAATCGTGGGGTCGTCCTCCAGAGGGCTGAGGATGATAATCGGGCTGCCTCTGTTAATGTGGGGCATTATTCTATTTGTGACGACTTTGAGGGGGGTGTTGCCCTTTGCCATTGCTCCGGCTAGCTTGGTAAGTAGGACGTACAGTTGCTTCTTGCCAGTATCCCTGTCCACGGAAACGATCTCATCGCTGTAAACCACTAGGCCAACCGAGTCCCTTCTAGACAAGAAGTACTGGGACAGGCTGGCCGCGGCCCTAGTGCTGTAGACCAATGAGTTCCTGCTCACCGGACCAGTCTCACTAACGCCCCTGCTGTCAATAATCAGAATGATGTCGCTCACGGCGTCACGCTCGTACTCGTTAACCATCATCTTACCCCCGCTCCTAGCGGTAGCTGCCCAGTTGACCTTCTTCATCGGGTCACCAGGGATGTACTCGCGGAGGTTGTAGAAGTTTGATCCTTCCCCGGGATTCCTTATGTTCACCGCACCAGTGAAAATCTTGGGCACCCTGCTCTTAATCAGAGCGTCCTTGATGTCCTCCATCTTGGGGAACACCAGGAAGTCGTCATAGAGGTTGATCTCCCTTTCGTTGTGGAAAAGCCCGAAGGCGTCCTGAACGCGAACGCACACTGGGCCTATTGTGTAGAATCCCCTCAGGGGAGTCTCTATCGTGTAAGAGATGGTGGTCTCTCTCTGCGGTCCCAACTCCATGAGGACATAGTTTGCCCCCTTCTTTATCCTCATAACCTCTGGTACCCTGTCTCGGACCTCGATGATCTTCGACAGATTCGATCGGTTCTGGAGTCTAAGAGTGACTTCTATTTCCCCATCTTCGAAAATCCTGGCCGAGGATATTTTCCTTAGCGCCACTATGCTGTTCAGTTGGATCCCTTCGTCGGAGTCAGCATCCTCGACTCTCCTTCCGGAGGAAGACACGTCCGCATGATTGGACATGAAGGCAGCCCATGTTAGGAATGAAAGCAGCACCACCGCCACGGTAACTAGCTGCTGGTTCCTGAGGACTAGCCCAAGGAGGTAGAGCGCGATAGCCAGCGATGCGAACATCGCTGACTTCCTGCTCCACGCCATCTTGACACCTCTCACAATCTGCCTAGAAACCAACTCAGACGGTTGGTACTGGGACCTGCCTGAGGATGTCGGAAATTACTTCCTCGTTCTCTAGTCCCTTTATCTGGTGTTCTGGCTTCAGGATTAGCCTGTGCGAGACTGCTAGAACTGCAACTGCCTTCACGTCATCTGGTGTGATGAAGTCACGTCCGCTCATGGCCGCTGCGGCCCTGCTAGTCTTCAGTAGTGCCTGGGAACCACGAGGGGAGGATCCTACGAGTACGCGGGGGTCCTCTCTCGTCCTGGTCACTATCTCGACCATGTACATCCTAACTGCCGGGTCGACATACACCTCTTCGCATGCCTGCTGCATAGCAACAACACGTGCAGGATCGGTTATTGTCTCGACCTCAACTTCGTCCTTCTTCCTGGCAACACGTCGAGCTAGGATCTCATCCTCGTCAGCTCGGTTTGGATATCCAACGCTCATCTTGAACATGAACCTGTCCAATTGCGCTTCTGGAAGAGGGTAGGTACCTTCCTGCTCGACAGGATTCTGCGTTGCCATTGTAAGGAACGGAGCGGGTAGCTTGTGCGTTACAACTCCAATTGTTACTTGCTTCTCCTGCATCGCCTCAAGGAGAGCGGCCTGTGTCTTTGGAGGTGCCCTGTTAATCTCGTCGGAAAGAAGAAGGTTGCAGAAAATCGGTCCGGGCTTGAATGTGAACTCCCCCTTCTTCGCATCGTAGATGTTCGTTCCTGTGATGTCTGCAGGTAGCAGGTCAGGAGTGAATTGAACCCTCTTGAAATCGCACCCTAGTGCATCGGCGAAGGTGTTCGTCATCAGCGTCTTGGCCAGTCCAGGATAGTCCTCGAAAAGGAGGTTCCCATTTGAGAGGATATTCACGAGAACGTTATCGATAACGTGGGACTTTCCGATGATGACCTTCTGCACTTCTGCGCTGATGGCCTCTCCGATCCTCCCCACGGCTTCTAACTTCTTGTCAATCTTCTTTGAACCGCGAGCTTTGGCTGCCTTCTCTTCGTAGCCCTTGCTTACGGCGTCTGCTGGTGGTGCTTTATCTGCTGGTGGCGGTGCGTTCATACTAATCTCTCCAGTTTATCTTTGCTTTTCTCAATTTTGCTTGTCTTATTTTGCTCCACCCCACCGTCTAATGGCCTTCATGAGCTCTCTGAGCTCTTGGGGGGAGTACTTCTTTTCCTTAGAATAAGCTAGCTCTACTAGCCTAGGATTGCCTATCATGCCTTGTATCTTGGAGGGCTCCATTAGTGCCATCTCATCCCTGGTTAGGTCATGGTGAACCCGGATTTTGGTGAATAGGGCCTGCTGGACTCTCTGCCTATAACTCGAGGGATCCAGCTTGTTAGGCCTCTCGGCGAATCTTGTCAGATCGAAAACGTGCCTCCAGTTCTCCTTCTCAGGAACGATCATCATCGCAACCAGCAGTAACAAACCAACATTCAGTACTACTAGCCACTTCAGGAACGTGTTTGATGTCAGCAATACTACTGTGCCCATGGCCTCGACGAATGGGGCGGACACTATTCCTGTAACGTGCCTGCTTTCATCGAAAACAATTTGGAAGTTCGAGAAGTCGTCTTTGACCTCGCCAGACAGCTTCTGGTTGTCGAACTCCATCATTGAGTGTATCAGGAGTTTGAAGTAATCCTCATTCCCGTTCCACTGTGAGCCCTCTGTGTTCTCAAACTCATCGTTCCAGCAGCTTTGGTAGGCCCCTTCAACTTCACAGATCTTTGGTATTCCGTATTCTTCCCCCACTTGGTCATCCCAAAGTAAGTTGGAGAAAGCCTCTGGGTCTGAGACGAAAACTATGCTGCCAGTAACATCAAGCTCGCCCGTGTCTCCACCCACTAGGCTTCCCTGGCCGCTTCTGACTTTGTCATACACAGAAACACTAGGATAGTCGACTCTTATCATCAGGGACAGATCTCCGGGGGCCGGATTTCTGTAGTCGCTGGAGTCACCATTTCCTGCTAGGTCGATGAATGCGGAAGGGGACGCCTTTGCGATTCTCGTAACTAACCTGTGGTCCGGGTCATCCCTGTCCATCTCGGTCTGCTCAAATTTCAGACCAGTTGGGTTCCTGAATAATACCGGCAGTGCGCATCCGTCATTGTACTGTGAAATCTCGAAGGTAGAGCATCCATCGTTGCCTGCATCAGCCGCTTCCTCCTCGAAGGTGCCCACACTCCAAACGTTGCTCCACGAGTATTCCTTCATCCCGTCATTGTTTGGCTCAGTTACGTAGTATTGGTTCTCGTCGAGCAGAGGCGCATCGAAGTAAGTCACCCCGAATCTATTCGCAAGCCTGTTTGCATTCGTGTCGTCAGCCGCTACTATCACTTTCCCACCGCGCTCAGTGACGAAATCGTAAATCGAGTCTGCCTCCGTCTCGTCTATCGGTTTCTCAGGAGCTATGATCAGAAGCATCGTCCTGTGAGGGTATTTCCAGTCGTTCACAAGCATGGGCGTGGACATCGTATTCGCAACGAAATACTCGTCTGGCTTCTCTTCCAAGCTATCCCTCATGTCCGAAAGCTGGGCCAATCCCTCGTAGTCTCCGTCTTGGGAATACGCAGAGTATTGTGTGGATTTTCCAATCACGAAAATCATAGGGAGGAGCAGTAGAAGTATGGCCGTAACGGAGAGCGACCAAACGACGTAGGTCGCGAAGTCTCGGCTGCCTTCTTCATCTTCCATTTCAATAACCAGCCCCGAATTAAGTCTGTAAGCAGCACCTACGGTGCTGTGCGGAGTGTGATTCTACAATTATATGTTCGGGTAAATAGTTTCCGCCAATACTTCGAATATCTACGCAGTGATGTTTTTTTTACATTTGTAGGATATTCGTAATATCGACCTAATCAGCGCCTTTCCGGCTCCCAATTGCAGCAAATAATGCCAGGGAAATAGTCATCACGGGGCCCATGAAGGGAAGATTGGAACTTACTATCTCCACAGTGTCTTCCGGGCCCTCGGTTTCATCTGGCTCTTCCTGATTCGCAGGCGGAGGCTCTATTGTGATCCTCGCCTCATCTTCTGAAATCTCAGACCCCCCTGAGTTCGCCGCCCCGTTTGAGGAAATTATGACTTCAACATCACAGTTTCTTTGCGGGTGACTTTGTGAGGCGGTGATCAATATGTTGGCACTCGAGGACTGCCCCGATTGTATGTCTCTTGTAGTCAGAATTTCCAGACCATTGTCGGTCGAAAGCAGAGGGCAGTTGTCAGACACTTCAACAGACCCAACTCTGTCAACCACATTTCCAAGATTGCTAACCGTAACCTGGAGGCTCATTTCAGAACCTGAGTTCATCGGGCCAACTGGATCAGAAATATCAACTTCCAATGAGTAAACACGAGGAATCTGAAGCTCTCCCGAGGCCTCCTTAGTCTCCGGAAGCGGCTGCGGTATTGAGGCCCTAGAAACCAAAGTTACTGAGATTGTGAAATCTTCTTTGCTGTCCGCCTGATATTCCCATACGTCTATTCCGCTAATCACGAGAGTGAAAGTCTTGTTCCCGCCCGCCGCAATATTCTCAGATTCAGGTCCATCACCCTCTCCATTGAATGGTATTTCATATCCGAACTCAACAGTTATTGGGAGCAATTCGTCGTTGTAAACGAAGAATTCGACAGAAACCGAACCGTCTTCCCTGACTTGGAATGGATTGCTGTCATCGTCCTGTGGAAATTCGATCCCCACATCCCACCCGCCGATCTGTGACTGGACAGGGAAAGAAGCAACAAGTAGGGAGATAATCGAGACCATGGCAGCCCAAGAGTACCTGTTCACTTGGAATCCTCCAGCAAACCAGAGCATGCCCGCCTTGTTAAGACCTTGACCATCTTACGTCTGTAGGACGGCGGGAACCAAGTATTTAGGACAGGCTTCACCGATTTTCTTACCGACTCAGAAAGCAAGTCGACACTTTCCTCTCCCCTCCAGTCGTCCAAAACGAGCCGCGACTCTTCTTCATGATAACCTGGAATCGACTCCAACCCAGTAGTTGCCACTCTCAGATCAGAAACATCACCCCCAGTTTTCTTCCAGGCCACTGCCACACCTGCCTCTGGGAAGTCCCAACTTTCACGCTGCCTCAGCTTCTGGTAATCCCCATGCCATTCCGATACGTCATCTGGTAGGGTGACGTGGGTGACAATCTCTCCCTCCTGGAGGACATTCCGGGTCATTCCATCTAGTTGGAAGAAATCGCCCATGGGCATCGACCTCTCTCCGTCCTTGGATGCCAGATGAATGGTCGCCCCCAGGCACATCAATGAGGGGGCCAAATCAGCTTGATATGTCGCTACGCATAGGGTATTCTGATTGGGTATAACCCTACAGTCGGCATCGGTACCACAATCGCATTTGTGACACCAGTCGATAGATTCACGCCAATCCTCAGTCTGGTTGAACCAGAAACACCTGGTGTCCAAACATAGGTTACCACCTACTGTTGCAGAGCGGCGAATCAAGGTGCTAGCCACAGACTCTGCCGCTGCACTGACAAGGGAGTGGGTATTTTCGGACTCAGCCAGGTCATGTAGTCTAACCATCGCCCCAATGTGGGTGTCAGTAAGCAGTGTTAGTTCACTTACTCCCGCTAGAGATATCACGTCAGGTTTCACATTCAGGTGCCATTTGTAGTTTGGAAGCAGGTCAGTTCCTCCGGCCACCCAATCGAACTCTCTGTTGGAACTACTCAATTCATCAGCTATGGAAAACGCCTCCTCTAGGCTTTTCGGACTATGCAACTGGAAGGGGGGCATCTTCATTGGGAATCGCCCCTCTTTCTACGTTCGACATGCTTCCATGCGCTTCCGGCCAGTCCAGGACTTTCGAGGTATTCTTCAGAAGGGGTAACCACTGCAGTCCACCTCGAGTCCTGCTCATCCCCAGGGACCTCTGGGTCTAGGCCAAATAGTGCCCCATTGTGATAGGGAGAAGGTTCCTTCCCCCTCCTCCTTTCAATATCCCTCTCGGAATGAGACTTCCCCCTTTCGACGATTTTTTCCTGGAGCTCGGAGTGTGAGATTCTGGGCGTCTTCATCTCTGTCGGACTGGAAACCCCGTCCTTCCTGCACTTCTTTTCGATCGCTTTGTATAGCCTATCTGGTGAAATGGGGAGCTCACTGACCCTAACTCCAGTTGCATCGTAAACTGCATTGACCACGGCTGGAAGGATTGGCAGAAGGGGCCCTTCGCCGGCTTCTTTGGCCCCAAATGGCCCCTCTGGATCGTTCGACTCAACAATTATTGGGAAAACTTGGGGCATTTCATGAACTGTGGGGATCTTGTAGTCTAGCAAATCAGGATTGATCAGATGACCAGTCCTTCCGTACCTCATCTCTTCGCTAAGTACCTGGCCCATCCCCATATGGCATGAGCCAATTATCTGCCCCTCCACGGACAAAGGATTGAGGGCTTTCCCGCAGTCATGCGCGGCCCAAACCTTCAGGACCTTAGTTTGCCCTGTTTCTACATCCACCTCGACTTCCGCGACATATGCAGAAAACGAGTAAGCTGGAGCGAGACCGGCAGCAGCGCCCTTGTGGACCCTCCCCATGGGAGGAGTCCTGTATGAGCCAGAAGAGACCAATGCCCCCCTGTCCTCTTGGGATTTATGCAACGCCTCAAGATATGAAACCCCCACAGCCGGATCGTCCTTCCTGAATATCCTCCTGTCCCCAATTACCAGCTTTTTCTCAGGAGCCCCTGTTATCTCCGAAGTCGCTTTGATTAACTCAGCTCTAATTTCCATAGCAGCAGAGATAGCCGCGTTTGCGTTCATGAATGTAACACGGGATGAGTATGAACCAAGATCCACGGGGGAAGTATCAGTCTCCCTGCTTCTGACCCTTATCATGTCCAAAGGCAGTCCTAGAACTTCGGCGACTGATTGTGCCACCACAGTGTCGGACCCCTGGCCGATATCAGCCGCACCAGTGTGTATGGTTACGCCCCCGTCCATGTCTATCTTCAGATGAACGGTGGCATGAGGGAATTTGTTTGGATCCCAGTGTATGGGGAGCCCACTGCCGGAGATGAAGAATCCACAGCCAACTCCTATTCCCCTCCCTAAAGGCATCTTGCGGAATTTCTCATCCCATCCGGAGGCCTCTCGGACCTTCTCAAGGCATTCCCTCATGCCGATACTAGTAACCCTGAAACCAGTAATTGTAGAGCTATGCGGAGGTAGAAGATTAGCCAGCCTGAAGTCAATAGGATCTACATTTAATTGCTCACAAATATCATCCAATCCGACCTCCACTGCACATCTCGAATTTACAGCTCCGTGCCCCCTCATTGCCCCACTCGCAGGTTTGTTTGTCCAGACTCTGGCACCCGTGTAGTGAAACCCCCCTATCTCATAGGGCGCTGTGTGCAGAACCCCATTGTAGTAGGTAGTAACGTGTCCGAAGGAAGCAAAGGCACCCCCGTCAATTAGGGCATCCGTCTCTATTCCGGAAATCCTCCCTTCGCTATCGGAGTGTATCGACATCCCTATTCTGGAAGGATGACGCCCTCGATTTACCCAGAAGACTTCCTCTCTGTCGAAGTTTATCCTAACGGGCTTCCCAGTTTTCCTTGCTAGGATGGCTGCGCACATTTCGTGAGGAAAGGGGTCCGATTTACCACCGAACCCGCCTCCCACGAAGGTTCTGTAAACGTTGATTTGGTGCATTGGAACTTCTAGGACGTCAGCAAGAGCCCTGTGGAGGTAGTGCGGGACCTGCTGAGGGGTGTATAGAGTGAGTCTTCCCGATGGATCCCAATGAGCGACCACTGCATGTGGTTCCGTGAAGCCATGATTGGCCCCAGCGAACAGCCAATCAGAGCTATGGCTAGCCATAGAGTCCCGCATGTCCTCAACATTTCCGAACTCTTGGAAGACCCTCTTCTGTACGTTCGACTCGCCGATGTGGTACTTCCCCCTGTCATGAATCGGCAAGTCCGAGTCCTCCAACCCGTCCCTCATGTCATGGATACTATCCAGAACCTCGTATTCCACCTCTATGAGCCTACATGCCTCTCTTGCAGAGGCCTCGTCCACTGCAGCAACGCAGGCAACCAAGTCCCCTACATGCCTGACCTTATCTTGAGCCATGGCATGCTCGTCCTTCGTCACCGGCAATACGCCAAACGCACTCGTCGCGTCTTGACCCGTGGCTACCGCCAGAACCCCCGGCAAATCCAATGCCTTGCTAGCATCAATTGACAAAACCCTAGCATAGTGGTGAGGGCTCCTGATGATCCTCCCGACCAACTCGCCAGGCAGTCTGATGTCATCCCCGTACTGGGCCTGTCCCGTGACCTTCCATCGACTATCTACCAATGCGGTAGGCTTCCCAATGACCCTGCCACTGACTATCTCGTCATGTCTGTGGTCCCCCCATGGTTGAGCCTTCGATCCGCCTTGGCTTTCCGGTATCGAGGACTCATCCCGGGGTTCGCTGAATTGGTTCTTGCCTCCAGATCCGGGCTTGGAAAAGGGCAATTTGCCCGGTTGTTGCCTATACCCAACCATCTCATCAGAGTCTTCTTCGCCCAATTTCTCACCCCGAAAATCCTGGATGCGGATCACTCTTGGGATCTGTGGAGTCATCCACATTTGCCCCATTACAGAGAATGTTTGAGGCTTCTTTGACAGAGTCCACTATCTGTTGGTAGCCGGTGCACCTGCACAGATTTCCTTCAATCGCGGATTTGATTTCACCCTCACTCGGCTCAGGATTTTCTCCAAGTAAGGCCGATATTACAACAAGAAATCCCGGTGTGCAGAATCCACATTGACTGCCTCCGCATTCGGTGAAAGTTTGCTGGATTGGGTGGAGGTGATGCCCATCAGAAAGCCCTTCCACAGTGGTTATTTCACATCCATTGGCTTCCTGAGCCAGCATCAGGCAGGACAACCTAGGAGAGCCATCAACGAGTACAGAGCAGCACCCGCAAGTACCCATATCGCATCCTCTCTTAGTTCCAAGAATTCCCAAACTGTCACGAAGAACATCGAGCAATATTGCATTGCTTTCCAGCCTAGTTGAAACGGCATTGCCGTTCACGGACGCGCCCCAATCAACCTCATCTGAGGGAGGGAGCATAGGCAGCCTGTACTGGACCATGGTGCCACAACCAAGGCCACTCGCACCTTGAGCATTGGGGTCTTGACCCCATAGGGGTCAATCAAAGGTCCTCTCTCACCTTTTTCATAATCTCATACTCTGCTCTTTTGATATGCTCTCCCAATGTGCTTCTTGCCATATCTAGCTCATCGGCTATGTCCTTCAGCTTAACATTGGCATTGGGGTCGTAGTAACCCATTTTTATTGCCAGCGAAATAACCTCCCGCTGCCTTTCAGTAAGGTCACTAGTCCATCCATTAGTTTCGTTTTCGCGTATCGAATGCACGCTGATTTTGTCAGGTGGCATCACCATCCTGAGAAGAGAGACAAATCTGCGAATGGATCCCGAAAGGCCAGACATTCGCATCTCCATCCCCCTTTCTGAGTCTATCCCGTAGGGGGCCTGTACGTGTATATTGGAGAGTTCTATTGCCGATATTGCGAAGGGGTGAGTACAAAGTAGGCTGACTACAATTACTCCATCGTCCTCTTCGTGTTTTTCCATAACATCGAGCCATTCTATGCTAGAAATTTCTTCTAGCTCCTTTCCCTCACGGAGTCTTATTTCCGCTAATTGGACTACGCCATCTTCCCTGACTGCCAGATGCCCCAATACTTCGACACTATCCACTATCTCCAGGATTCTAGAGACATCCCTCGATCCTTTCAGAGAGGAGATATTCCACCTTAGCGATACTCTCCTCATGATGACTCCAAACCTATCGGTCTATTGAACACAGCGGAGTTAACTGAAACTTGGGTCATCCCCAGTACGCCTCTCTGATGGCTTGATTCGCTTCCATGCACATTACCACATCACTGGGCCTGGAGGGCATTGTTGCCGTGCCATTGAGGTGCTCTATAATTGGCTCAACATTGCTCTCATTGACAACGCCCCAACCAACCTGGGTACACGGTGCCACTGGTGAAATTGGGGTCGTTCCCGATAAGGGGTCCCACGTATTGAACGAGGGATACCAGCCAGATAGGTTCAACGCATCCCGCAGATCGTCATTGGTGAGGGAAAAATTGGTCCCGTTTACTAGGAGGCCGCCTCTTACTTCTGGATCGGCTCCAGATGACATGTCTCCGAACTCATGCCTTAGCCACATCAGTACCTTGGATAGAAGGCCAGCGGTTCTGGGGGTGGCGAAAGAAGTCCCGGAAGTCTCGTGATAACCATCGATGTCATCATGGTTGGGCAGAACCTGTGTCCAGTCCGCAGCCATATCTGGATAGGAGCCGCTCATGGTCTCCTTCTGGTCATCGCCCTCTTCGGCATAGCCGGAGACGCCGATACTCCATGGCGGCCCTGCAGTAGGGTCCTGCACAGCAGGTGAGGGAGTATTGTCAGAAGCACCTGTGTGGACCTTCTTGTTCTGAACCACAGCTATCTTTGTTGCATCCTCGATGCCGGGAACTGGGATGGAACCTATCGGGCCAAAGCTGGTTGTGATGATGTCCACAAGTGGCTGGTTTGCAGCAGCTAGAACAGCAGCATCACTGAAACCCTCTACGAAGAATATCACAGCGTTAGGATTAGCATTGATCACCGATCCAGTTACTGCAGTTCCATGCCCGTCTTGGGGGTCATCTAGAATCGGAATGTCGGTGTTGTCATCAGGTGTTGTGCCGATTATTCGGGTACCTCTGAACCAGACGATGTCATCTGATGTTATGTTGTCCCAGCAGGCATCCTTGTCGGCCTCGTACCTCTCCTGCCAGGTCCCTACCAGAGTGACATCGCAGACCTTGTTTACCCCAAGGCCGTCAAGCAGCCATTGAGGGTAAGCCTCATCCATCCTGAAGTGATTGTGGTATACATTGATCCCTGTGTCTATTGGAGCCACAACTGAGAATGATCCAAACTCTTCAGTCGGGGCCTCATCAACTGGCCGCCCCTCTCCCTCTTCCCAGAAAATACACCCGCTAATGCTGCTAGAGAGGAACAGGATCGCCATGGCCAAGGTCCCACTCCTCATGCCCCTCGGTCAAGACGTGCCGATTTCAGTCTTCGTCTGAATTGGGCATTCTTTCCATCGCGAGAATCTCAGCACAAATGGCTACAGCAATCTCCTCTGGGGAGTCAGCACCAATGTCCAGGCCTATTGGGCACCTCGCACTCGAAAGCTCCATCTCATCGATCCCGGACTTTATTGCCGCATCTCTGAAACCTTTCCACTTGTTTGTTGATCCGATTACGCCAATCCTGGCCGCGCCATCGGAATTCCTCTTTAGACAGCCGATTAGGAACTCCTGGTCTACCTCCCAGTCGTGACCCAGAATTAGCACGTCCGTGAATCTCGAAATTGATTTCCCCCCTCCCGAGTTAAAGAAGTCAGAAACAGGGCCGCTGTGAATCTCCTCCGCGAAGGGATACCTGTCATCATTGGCAAACTCCTTTCTAACGTCAAAAACGCTGTGTTTCCAGCCAAGAGTATCGCATACTATGGCAACCGATCTTCCAACATGCCCTCCTCCTGAGATGAGTATGTGTGGCACCGGTTCAACAACCTCCATTGCAACCGTTACACGGCCACCGCAAAGGCTGTCAAGGGCCACTGCCTCTTTTCCCTTGCCGTCCTTGTGGAGTATGAATGTCTCAACACGACCTCCAATTTTACGCGTTTCTGAAGCAGAAACCTTCAGCAAATCACGAAGAGCATTTTCCACCATCATCTCAAGACCTGCTCCCCCGACGGTTCCAAATTTTGTTCCATCGGATGAAACCGCCAATCTTGCGCCCGGCTTCCCGGGAACACTTCCACTCGCACTAATCACAGAGGCCATGGCGACCCTTTCTCCTGCATCCACTCTCTCGACAACCCATGCGAGAACCGTGCGCGACATGGCACCGGGAGACGCTCCGAACACTTTGGGATTGCGCTACTACCCAAGGGCCACATCAAGAACCATCATTATGGTAAATCCGACCATCAGGCCCATGGTGGCAATGTCTCCATTCTTCCCCCTATGTGCTTCGGGGACTAGCTCTTCGACGACGACGAAAATCATCGCACCAGCAGCGAACGCCAGGGCATAGGGAAGAATGGGGGTCATGTAGATTATTGCCGCTGCCCCTATGACAGCTGAAATAGGCTCGACTAGTGCAGACAACTGGCCCCACCAGAAACTCTCTTTCCTCGAAAGCCCCTCTCTCCTCAGTGGAACGGAAACTGCCGCACCTTCTGGAAAGTTCTGGATTCCGATTCCAATTGAAAGTGCGATTGCAGCTCCTATTCCGTCACCGGAAGCTGCTGCACCAAAGGCAACCCCCACAGCCAAACCCTCGGGTATGTTGTGGAGTGTTATGGCCGAAATGAGGAGCTTGCTCCTATGCCACGTTGTCTTGATCCCCTCAACTTCCTCAGGAGGCGCCCCCGGGTGGAGGTGCGGCAGGTATGCATCGATCAGTCTCATCCCCACTCCTCCTAGGATGAAACCAAATGCAGCGGGCAAAACCTTCTCCAGGCCTTCCCCTGGAGTCTGATCTATTGCTGGGCCCAATAGGCCGAAGCAACTCGCAGCAATCATCACACCTGCGGCGAAACCAAGCATCCCATCCAGCATCTTGCGATCAATTTCCGCGAAGAAGAAAACCAAACCCGCGCCAGCTGCGGTCATGAACCAAGTGAAAAGGCCGGCAATAAACGCCTGTAGTATTGGGTCTAGCCCCTCTAGAGTACCAATGACATCCATGCCTCTTCGCCACCCTCCACGCTCATAGGATTTACCTTAGTTCAGAGAAGGCTTCGTCTAGGGCTTCCAAGTCCGATGGCAGATCGACGTTAAGGTGGAGGAAGGGATCTGAAACTTCCAGCCTTGAAGGCTCAATCAGCCCCTTCAATGGTTCAGAAGGAACTGACTCTAGAACTCTAACCGCATCCTCTCCCGAGAGAAGCAAGGGGTGCCCACCCCTACCATCCATCGATGGGCATGCAGTAATTTTCGAGGAAAGAAGGGAGGACAACGTAGAGTCGGAGAAACCAGGCCTATCCACAGGAACAATCAGAAATCTCTTCTCTGGGTCCAGTCCTATCCTTTTGATCCCCATCTGGACCGTACCAGTCCTTCCCAAATCCGGGTCTGGATTGCAAACCACATCGCAGTCAACTGACTCTAGGACATCTTCGAAGAGACTTTCATTAGTTACAACTACTGGATTTAGTCCATGCTTCCTCAGTCTACTAACAACCCAGCCTACTAGGTTATACCCCCCTAAATCGACTAAGGCCTTGGGCTGTCCAAGCCTCTTACTGGAACCGGCTGCCAATACCACGCATCCGACTTCTGTCTCCATGAAGCTCACGAGCCTCGCAGCATCTCTCTGCCGATAATCAGCCTCTGAATCTGGCTCGACCCTTCGAAAATCTGAACCACCTTTGCCCCGCGCATCCTCCTCGCCACCGGGTATTCCTCAGAGTAACCATATCCTCCGAATACCTGCACGGCATCAGTTGTTACTTCCATAGCTATGTCAGCTGCAAATCTTTTGGCATGCGCTGCCTCAAGTGTATTCCTTTCTCCGGAGTCAGACTTGATAGCAGCTTTCCAAGTAAGCATCCTAGCGGCCTCCACCTTGGTCGCCATATCCGCTAGCATGAATGAAATGGCCTGATGTTTGACGATAGGCCTCCCAAACGTGCTTCTATCGGTCGCGTACTGAATAGCCTCCTCCAAAGCGCCCCTCGCATTTCCGACTGCATGAGAAGAAATAGTGGGCCTTGAAAGATCAAACGCCTTCATTGCGTTCATCCATCCTCCATTCTCTTCCCCCCCAACTAAATTTTCAGATGGGACTCTGACATCAGTGAAAGTAACTGAACGAGTGTCAGAGCACCTCTGCCCCATGTTGTCCTCTTTCTTTCCTAGCTCCACTCCTTCTGAGCTTGCATCAACAATGAAACCGCTCATTCCTTGATATCCAGCTGTCTTGTCGGTGTAAGCCAGAACGAAAAACCAGTCTGCATAACCAGCCCCAGTTATCCACATCTTGCTACCATTCAGGATGTAGTCATCCCCATCCTTTACTGCCTCCGTCTGAATTGATTGTACATCACTACCTGCACCAGGCTCTGTTACGCAATAAGATGCGATGCACCCCTCTGATACCTTGGTCAAATAACGCTCCTTCTGATCCTCGGTCCCGCCAGTTAGTATCGGGTATGAAGCTAGCATGGTACTTCCACACGCAGTAGCGAAACCAGGGTCGCCAGCACCGAATTCCTCACAGACAAGGACTTCTTCGAAAGAACCCATGCCGCCGCCTCCGTACTTTTCAGGGATCTTCAAGGTCAGTAAGCCGTTATCACTAGCCTTTCGAATTGCTTCCCTGGGAAACTCACTATCCCTGTCCCATCTACCTGCATGAGGCTTTATTTCTTCATTGGCGAAGTCTCTAGCTAGCTCCTGAAGCATTAGCTGCTCCTCGCTCAATGCAAAGTCGACCATGCTCTCAGGAGCGGGTACAGGGATTAGAGTATTATGGCCATGTAAACGAGATATCCAATAACCATTGAGACCCCTGTAATCTTCCCTATTTCGCGGTCATCCAGTAGCATCGCGGCGACTAGGCCCGACGTAACTAGGACCACCCAAATGTCCCTGTCTGCGAAGTTTGGGGAAATCAAGATCCCGCCACCAAGTGCCGCTGTGGCTCCGAGGATTCCCAGGATGTTCATCATATTCGATCCAAGAATGTTGCCAACAGCAACTCCTCCCTGCCCCCTTAGGCCAGCTACTAGAGTCACCGCAAGCTCAGGTAATGAAGTACCCAAAGCCACGACGGATAGGCCTATGACGGCCTCAGAAATCCCGAGATCGGTCGCTATCCCCGTAGCCCCCCCGACTAGGAACTCTGCCCCTTTCCAGATCAAAGCCCCTCCAATGATGGTGACTATCATCGCAATCACAATATTGTCGGGAACCCATGATTCATCAAATTGATTTTCAATTTCTTCTTTGGAATTAACATATGAGTAAGAATAGTAACCAGCAAGAAGCGCTAGCATCAGTATTCCGAAGAACCAAGTTATCTCCCCAAAGATGACTAGTGCTAGCAGAATCAGGGTAGAAAGAATCATCGCCATAGCGTCCCTTCTAACCCCCTCTCCCGGGTCGGAAGCGGCACCTAGGATCGATGCCGTACCAAGTACAAGCATTACATTAGCAACATTGGAACCCAATACTCCCCCGACTGCAATATCTGGCTGACCTCCTGCTACTGCTTCCAGTGATACAGCCAGCTCTGGCAAAGACGTACCTATTGCCACTATGGTGAAACCAATTAGAAGGGGCGGGACCCTCATCTTCTTCGCTATGGCCACTGCTCCCTGGACGACGACTTCGCCCCCTCCCAGAAGGAGTACGAACCCCCCAATCACCAAAAGCCAGTCAGATGACATGGAAGCATCCATGCAACTACGAAAGGAGACGGACTCATGACGGTTTCCATGAGTACTACAAACTATGCACAAGACCTGATTACGTGCCTCAGTACTAGGTCAGAAGTCGGAATCGTGTGATCTTCCAATGTTGGGGAGAAAGGCACGGGGGTGTCCAATGCGCCAATCACTGTAGGTGGACTTTCGAGACTCCAAAATGCCTGTTCTAGAATCCTGCTGCTAATCGTATGGCCCAGGCCACCGGTCCATTGAGCCTCTTGGAGGATTACCAGCCTACCTGTTCTGAGTGTGGAGTCGACGCAAGTTTCAACGTCAAATGGCTGAAGGGTCCTTAGATCAATAACCTCGACTTCAATTCCTTTCTCAGAGGCTCTTTCTGCAGCATCGAGAGCAATGTGTACCATGGCTCCCCACGTTACAATTGTGATATCCTTGCCCCCTCTGACAACCTTCGCCTTCCCGATAGATGTCTCACCTGCTTCCAATCTACGATGAACAGAATCAGTGTCAACAATTTGGTTTATCGAATCGCCCCATCCAGTCATGCCCCCTCTGAGCCCGTATAGTCCAATATGCTCTAGGAATACGACTGGGTCGGGCAGTGCGTGCCCTTCGATTAGTAGATCATACGCATCTTGTGGGTTGCTCGGGAAAGCGATAACAAGGCCCGGGTCATTGACGAACCAAGATTCAATCATGTTGGCATGGAAGGGGCCGCTCCTAGTTTTCGCACCCAATGGTATCCTTACTGTCATCGGAACATCCGCCCCCCACCTCCACCTCAGTTGTGCGGCATTGTTAATCAGTGGATTCATGGCCAGAGCCGCAAAACCTCCGAATTGTATCTCTGCCATGGGCTTCATTCCACCTAGGGCCGCCCCAGTAGCTGAATTGATGATTATCGACTCAGAAAGGGGCATGTCAAGTAATTTCGACTGATGCCCCTTGGTCCTCAGAGGAATGTTCATTCCGAATGCACCAGCAACCTCCATGTCCTCGCCCATGAATACGATCTGTTCACCGTATTTTTCAGCCAGAGAAACCATAGCGTTCTGGATGGACCTGCTAAACGTCCAAGAATTGGGCGCATCAGAAAATTGCATTGAAATTTCGCCAGGGGCAAGCTCACTCTCTCCAGCCCGCCTCTCCGAGCTCATCGTGTCAAACTGCTGTGCATGACTCCTTGCGTTGTAAATTGAAGTAACTCCCTCGCCCACGCTGTTCCCCTCTGGCCATGGCATCTCCTCCATCGCCACCCTTGAATCATCGACGAATTCCCTTTCCTCTGATTCCATGGATTGCAATTCCTTCTCACTAGCCCCTAGCCCGATTAACAGGTTTCTGTGATTCGGAAGAGGATCTTTATCGGACCAGTAAGACATCAAATCTCGATCAACATAACCAGGGGGGGTGCCTGAAATTGAACCTAGGTAAAGGTCATCATGGTGGTGGGCATGTCCACAACCACGCATAGTTTCAACGTGAATAAGGGTGGACCCTCCTCCCGATATCGCAATTTCCCTAGCCACGCAAACTGAAGAATAGAATTGAGCGGGATCAGACCCATCTATGGTCCACGAGGGTATGCCCATAGCGTATCCCTTGTCTCCAAATGTCTCCGCACCAGATTGCCCAACAACAAACGTATCGAGGGCAATTTGGTTATTCTGAATCATGTAGCATATTGGCAACCCCCTGGTTCCAGCCAGATTCATCGCCTCCCAGAATTCCCCGCTACTACTACAGCCCTCTCCCACTGGGGCCAAATGGAACCTATCCAGTCCCATCCTGAGGGATGCTAGAGCTACACCTGTGGCAGTGGCACTAGCAATCGGTAGGGGAGCAGTTGGAGGAAGTATTCCCTTTTCCCAATTCCCAATGTGTAAATCTCTCCCGCCCGCGCCTTCATTGCCACCATCCATGTAGGAGCCGGATTTGCCCATTTGGGCAGATAGTACCTCCAAGGGGGTCTGGCCCATTGCCAGTGCCAATCCTACATCTCTGATCATTGGGGCTACAATATCCGAAATACCCGATCCCCCCTCTGGATTATCTATGGCTCTCTCCATTGCAGATGCGCATGCCACAATGCCCTCCTGCCACGTTGACCTGAATCCCTTGCCCCCAAATCTCCCGCCATCTGGGGTGGGGACTCCATCCGTAAAAAGCTCCTTCAGGTGTTCATCAATAATCCTAGTCCGAGTCATCCACCTCTGCCATTGCATTCGCTGCTCTAGACTGATCGACGATTCGTATGCAATTCTCCTAAGGCAAATCCGAATATCCAGTAGGAACCTGTCATTCCTCCTACCTATGTGACTTGCTCCGGTTCTCCGGGGTATGACCTCCGATTCACCAACCTCTGCAATTAGTGGTTCAAGGATACGCTCTGAAAGGGCCTCTCTAATCCGATTCACAAGGTCGATACAGAATTCATGGTAGGACCTGCCATCGAATGATGACGGCAAGCGCGCTTCGTCCCAGCACGTGGCCACAATTTCCAGATGCCCATCGTGCCTCTCTGCAACGAATCTGAGTAATTCAGACCTAGCCCTTGTCGATTGGAGCGGGTGCACGAATTGTAATTCGGAAATGGGCACCCAGTCCCTAGCGTGGATGACGGGGAGGTCAGTTTGTTTTGGAGTGTCTGAGGCACCCTCAAAACCCCCTCGCACCGCATCCTTGATCCGCTCGTCCCTCCTCAAGCATTCTTTCTCCAACTCCTCCATGCTTACCGACAACGCCCTCTCCCATACTTCGACCCCTCTGCGCCTCCCTTTTCCTGAGCTCGACCTATCGAGGGTCACCCTCACCCTGGAACCGCATTCCATACATGTTCGGTCTAGCCTAGAGGTACTCCCACTCCTCGTCTTCCAGACCTGGTGTTTCGAGCAATCCGGGCATTTCCACAGTCCTCGCCTAGGGTCCTTCATACATTCTCCGAGGGAAACATAGTACAACAATTATTCGATTGATTGAAGAAAATTTCACCACATATTGGGAAAAATACTCCAATAAATCGATTACATAAAGATAATTATTACCTTTTACCATAAAAAAACGCTAGACTGAAATATATTTCACCACAATTAATATTTAGCAATACTGGAATCCACTGAATCAGACCACAAATGAATCCCACCTTCCAAGTTCAGTACTCTTTCATTTTCCCATCCGGCTTGAACTAGGAATCTCACGACCGCACCAGACCTGCCTCCCGTTCTGCAGTAAACAACAATGTCCCGATCGGAAGGAATTTCGGAAACTCTCTGGGGAACTGAAGTGTGTGTAATTCTCAGGTCCGTCCCTTCCAGGGTTACTATGCCCTCTTCGATTTCAGAACGCACATCTAGTAGAAACGGCATCCAACCCTCTTTCTTCTTGGACACGAAATCAACAGGTCTAATCGAACTCACTCCCAAATTATCATCTCCGAGGCTGGTCACAGCAGCCCTCTCAGGATTGCGATTGAATGTAAGGACCCTAGTAATCATTGTCAGAGAGTCGACCGTGAGTAGCTTTCCACTGAGAGAGTCCCCAATCCCCAGTATTATCTTCAGTGCCTCTGTAGCCTGAATGGTTCCAACTAAGCCGGGTAGAACCCCCAATACTCCTGCCTCTGCGCAGTTGGGGGCCAATTCGGGCGGCGGCGGCTCTGGAAACAGGTCCCTGTAGTTGGGCCCCTCCTCGTAATTGAACGTCGAAACTTGGCCTTCGAATCTGTGTACGCTGCCGAATACCCACGGTTTTCCAAGAATCTCGCAGGCATCCCCAATGAGATATCTAGTCTCAAAGTTGTCAGTTCCGTCGATTACAACGTCATATTCAGAAATGATCGACAAAGCATTTTCCCCAGTCAACCGTTCCACGATTGGCAAGAAATCCCCGTCCTCATTCAATTCCTTCAGTCTCATCGATGCTGATTGTGCCTTAGGATCCCCGATGTTAGAGGAGGAGTGTATCACCTGCCTTTGGAGATTTGAGAGGTCCACGGAGTCGTGGTCGATAATTCCAATCTTCCCTATTCCTGCTGCAGCCAAGTAAAGTAGTGCGGGGGAGCCAAGACCCCCTGCTCCAACCACTAGGACAGAGGACTCCAGCAATCTGGCCTGGCCCTTCTCACCGACATGGGGGAGCACCAAGTGTCGTGCATATCTCCGCCGCTCCTCCTCGCTCAGCGGGTCCACCATGTGCTTGCGAATATGAACAAGGACATTTGGCCTTCGGTCCAAAAGCCTCAGTGCTGGTCTTCTAGCCACCTTTCAGCATCTATAGCAGCTTGACACCCCATCCCAGCCGCCGTAATGGCCTGCCTGTATCTCGTATCCACAACATCTCCCGCGGCGAAGACCCCTTCCACACTGGTCATCGTATTCGACTTGTGCAGGATGTACCCCTCGTCATCCATCTCAACCTGATTCTCTAGATACTGGGTAATCGGCTTGTGACCAATGGCAATGAATGCCCCGCTGCACGAAATCCCCTCCTCACTTCCATCGCGCGGATCTTCGAGAATAGCACCGGTAAGTCCGTTTTCATCAGAAGTCCAAGACTTCACTTGTCTGAAAGTCTTGATTTCGATCTTAGGATGGGCCTCAGCACGCTCATACATCACCTTGGAGGCTCGAAAAACTTCTCTTCTGTGGATAATCGTGACCTTGCTTGCGAATCTAGTAAGGAAAGTAGCCTCTTCCATGGCCGAGTCCCCTCCTCCTACTACTATGACTTCCTCGTCCCGGAAAAACGCACCATCGCATGTCGCACATGTGGAGATCCCCCTGCCCTTCTGAGCCTCCTCGCCCTCGGCCCCTAGCCAGATGGCCTCGGCACCGGTGCAGATGATTACTGATTCAGCCCGGAATTCCTCTCCCTCAACCCAAACTTTGTGAGGTCGGCTCGAGAAATCTACTCTTTCCACATTCTTATCATGGACTTCGAGGCCAAATCTCTCCGCTTGCTCCCTCATATGAACCATCATCTCCGGTCCGCCTACTCCTGTCGGATATCCGGGGAAGTTCTCTACATCAGAAGTTAGCATTAGCTGACCCCCTGACATGTATCCAGCAAACATTAGTGGCTCCAAAAGTGCCCTAGCCGCATACAGTCCGGCAGTATAACCAGCAGGTCCTGACCCAATGATGATGACGTTGCGAACTCCCTCGGCCACGAGCCTCCCAATGTGGGGACGTCCTTCAACTCTACCTCTGTCATTCCACCATAGAGGCAACCGCGCCAACCGCAGCTCTGGCATGTGGCTCCAGCCGGGGCTCAATGTGTTCCGGCTCCGCTCCAGGGCCAATAATTCCCAGTCCTATGGGCTTTCCGTGCTTTATTTGCAGCTCAATTACAGCCTTGGTTACAGATTGTCCCATAACCATTCCATGATCGGTTTCCCCCTTCTCAATTATGCCAAGTACAACTGCTCCATGGATATCTTCTCGTTGTAGCAATCTGTCTAGGGCCAACGGAGCCTCCATCGAACCGGGGACCCACACTGTTTCAGAAACCTCCCATTTCTTCGACTCGGCTTCATCTATTGCGAAGGCAAGCATCCGGCTGACCTCCTCTTTGTGGAATGATCCACAAACTACCCCCATCCTCATCCTTCGACCTCCATTCTCCGAATAGTGTCTACAACGGCTTGGGTTCTAGAGTCAATCTCTATGTTCACCATGTCCCCCTCGCCTTTACCCCCAATGGTCGTGGATCTGATGGTTTCGGGTATGATATGGAGGCTGAACGAACTATCAGTAACTTCTCCAACAGTGAGTGACATCCCGTCAACTGCAATGAATCCCTTCTCAAGGATGTAGGGTATAGCGCCACTCGGACTCTCAATCCGCAAGTCAAAACCCTCTCCCCTTTCCAATTTCTCGACAATGCGCGCCTTGTCCATCACATGTCCAGACAAGATGTGCCCCCCCAATTCATCGCCAACCTTCAGTGACCTCTCTACGTTCACTAAATCTCCCTCGCTTAGGTTGCCAAGTGTCGTCCTTCGAAGCGTCTCCTCTATCGCATCGAAACTAATCCTGCTCCCATTAATGCCTACAACTGTCATGCAAACCCCATCCAGAGAAACGCTAGCACCAATCACAATACCCTCGTCAAAACCCCCGAGGTCAATCGTAATTTTCAGCACACCGTCGCCCTGCTTAATACTGGAAACTGGGGCAACCCCTGCAACTATTCCCGTGTACATTCTAGTCCTCCTCGTAGGGTCCCCCTTCAGAGGTTGGCCAAAGATCCAGTATCCTCGCGATGATTTTCCTTGTCCCATCCAGATCATCTGAAAGACCCTCGACCCTAGTTAGTTCGACATTAGAGTATCCATGACTGTCTAAACCACTCCTTACAGAGTCGATTGAGTGTTTCTGATCATAACCTAGTGCAATCACGTCTGGCTTCACTACTTTCAGAATGTCGAAGATAGGGGTACCGGGAGGATTCCCAACTATTGCGTCGTCAACCGGCTTCAAACCCTTAACCATCCTGCATCTCAACTCCTGGCTCGTCACAGGCTCGTGCTTCTGAGCCCTTACGGTGTCATCATGCGCTACAACTACGACCAATTCATCGCCCAGGGACTTAGCCTGCTCCAAGTAGTGAAGATGACCGGCATGGAGGAGGTCGAAAACACCAACCGCCATTACTCGCGCCATGTATCTCCCTCTTGTCCCGACGTCTAGTCATTGCCCTTTTATGCCCCCATTGAAGGCAGTATGTCGTCTCCCGTGATCATTGGGATTCCATGCCTCTCTGCATATTCACGAGCTCCATCCAATGATAGTGCACCATCCCCCTCGGGTTCAAGCATCTCTGCCCCGATGGTGCAAGGAACTTGGCCGGACAGCCTAGCCATCGCTACGGCCAATTCAGTGTGTCCCTGCCTCGTAGAGAGGCCCCCTGGTGATTCACGGCAGAGGGGAATGTGGCCCGGGGTCCTGAACTCGCGCCCAAGGGCATCCATTGCAGAATCGCTGTCACCGCCCAATAATTCCCCGGAAAGCTCCCCAAACCTACGAGTAGTAAGTGCCCTATCCCTGTCGGTGATTCCCGTATATGTTTCACGATGGTTAAGGGACAATGTGAATGCAGACCTGCTATCATATTGCAGATCGTTTGTCACAAGCCTTGACAACACCGGATTCTCCCTCACCAGCGAATCATGCGTGTGAATGTCTTGAAGCCATGGTAAGCCAAACAACTCCCCTACTTCGTCTCCAATCGCCAAAAATAGAAGGCCGCCGCAATCCTTCCTCAGCCTTCTCATTATCTCTGGGGTGGCGGCTGTCGCAGGCCACAGAAGGTCCGTCTCTTTCTCCCTGAAATCAGAGTCGAAAATCATCACAGGTTGGCCGGATGCGAACGCCTCAATCGCAGCTGCCACGTCGGAACCCATGCTTGCCGGAGGGGCCATCCATACCCCTTATTTTCGGTCATGACTTCTGCGAACCGAATCATTCTCATTCACATACTCTGGCGGTATAACATGGAAGGGGGAAGAGAAGCCATTGCTCCAGTCAGGGTTGACTTGGCCGGAGGTTGGACTGATGTACCGCCTTACACAGAGGATTTCGGTGGAGAGGTAGTAAATTTCACCATTGACAGGTACGTTAAGGCAACAACATACGAATCCTCAGTAAAATTCTCTTTTGGCGTTCCATCCGGTTCAGGACTAGGTTCTAGTGGTGCGATGAACGTAGCTAGAGCAGCCCTTGCTTCCCCCGGTGGCAATCTGGAAAGCATAGCAGAGGAAGCATACCGCATCGAAGCAGATGCAGGAAATCTAGGAGGGCGTCAAGACCAGTGGGCTTCAGCCATTGGAGGATTCAACCACTTGATATTCTTTGGCGACAGGGTCGAACGTATGCCTTTCGAACCAATGAGGTCATCAAGGATTTGGCTTCGCAAGCACCTTCTACTGGCAAACTCAGGAATAACGAGGAAGTCGGGAGACCTGCATGAATCCATCTGGTCTCGATATTCGGAGAGTGATAAGGACGTAATCGAGGGACTGCACATTGTGCGTTCGGCCGTGAAAGATATGGCAACAGGCCTCCAACAAGATAGGAGAGACCTGATTGTCGACTCAATGAGAAAGACCTCGGAAGGAGTCGACACCATGGCACCCGAAATCCACGATCCATTCAGGGAAGTCATGGACCCGATGGTCGACTCTGGCATGGTTTCATCTTGGAAGGCAGTTGGTGCTGGCGGAGGTGGTTTTACCGCATTGATTTGTCACCCATCTAGCACCGAAGACGTACGAAATACACTGAAATCGTCTGATTGGGACGTTTTGGAATGGGACTACGAGGATGAAGGTGTTCAGATACTTTAGTCCGAACCCATAAACGTGGCCATTCGTCGCCCCACCCATGGTGGGGCGTTCATCTGCGATAGCATCTGCCTTGGTGCTGCTGTTCATTCTCCCGCTAGCTTCGTCCTCTATTTCACCAGTCGATCAGGGCAAGGGAGGATTGGATGCTGATGGCAAATGGGTCCTCAGCGTAGAGTCCGACTTGCATGCCGAATGGTGGCTCCACTGGAGCAGAGATAAGGACTCAGACTCAATCGATGACCGGCTTGAGTGGCTATTGCAGCAACCAGAACAAGTTCAGCAGGACTGGTGGAGGAGGGCGCCTGAGGGGAGTGCTAGGATATTCATTGACTACAACCACCATCCCACCGATGCTGACGTCTCAGCACTAGAGGATCTAGGGGTTCAGGTCACGTTTCGTCCGAAATACCTTGACACTGTAACCGCAACAGCCCCGTTTAGCTCAATACTTTCTGAGAATGGAATACTTTCCCTGCCGGGAGTTGTCATGATTGAGGATCTAGGCCTTGCGGAGCCGAACATGCACGAGGCGGTTCCAAACATGGGTGTTGATCAGGTATGGAACGACTTCGGATTTGACGGCACAGGATCAGTCATCGCTATCCTCGATACTGGGGTGAGGGGCGATCACGAGGGCCTCAACGATATGGACGACGAGCCATTCACTATGGGCTGCGATCAACCAGATCCCGACCCAACCAATCCGAACCCAATCCCAATTGATTGCGATCCGAAGATTATTGCCTTCTTCGATTCTGTCTTCACGGACTCAGAACAGGACCCCTCGACATCTTACGACTCGGGAACTCACGGGAGTCACGTGGCTGGGATAGCCGCTGGGACCGGAGGTGGACAAACAGACCCAACCACGGGACTCAAGTACGTGGGAGCCGCTCCTGGGGCATTCCTGATCAACCTGCTAGCATGCTGTGACGGAGACATCGAGGACGTTATCCAAGGGGCCCAGTGGGCTATCGATAACAAGGACAAATATGGTATCGACATAGTCACATCATCTCTTGGTGAGCAGCAGTTGGAGATACACTTCGACAATGATGGAAGCTCTGCCTGGAGCAGGCAGATGGACTCGGTAGTAGAGGCGGGAATTATTACCACCCTGTCAGCAGGTAATGAGTTCGGGGGAGCAACCTTCGCCGGATGCAACACGATAGACAGTCCCGGAGACGCAAATCTGCCAGTAACGGTGGCGAGCTTGGACAAGGACCTCGGCCTAGCGATTTACAGCAGCCGCGGGTACACATCAGATGGCAGGGTCAAGCCAGATGTCGCGACCATCGGCTCTAGCATTATGGCCCCAGACGCAGCGACTAGCGATGGCTACACCAGCAAGTCAGGCACCAGCATGGCCACCCCCCTGATGGCAGGGATTGCCGCTCTGATGGTAGAGGCCAATCCAGACATCACCCCAACCGAGTTCAAGGACATCATCTCTGCACACTCCATTGAGAGGGACCTCCAGTTGCTGGACGATCCCGGATTCAATGACTGCAGTATCCTGGAGACTCGCCCGGACAACGAGTTCGGGTTTGGTCAGGCAGACCCGCTAGCGTTCGTCGAGGCAGCAGGCAGCATCGACAGATCTCTGAATGTTAGCATGGACGTAGAAACTCTGCAGCAGATAGGAAACGAGTCTTACATCTCGGGAACCGCATCGGGAGTAGCACCGGGAATGGGCCTGGTGCAGGTTAGAGTTGGAGGCGGCGAGTGGAAGGGGGCAGCAGACATGTCAGGGGACTGGGGCCAGTGGAGGGTCAAGCTAGATCCGCATGATAAGTCGGGCAACTCCACAATTTATGCACGATTAGTCGCTTCCGAGAACAGCATCTCACCCATTGATTCCAGAAGGGTCATTCTCGTCGACGGAGATGTTTCGAGTAGTTCCTCGGGGGACCTCACAAAATTGAGCAGCACAATATTCTGGATTCCATTCATAGCTTCAGTTGCAATTATCGGCATCGTTTCGGTAAGGGAGCGTTGGATTACAAAGATCAGAGGCGAAGATGAACTCGTCCCATCTGCAGAAATATTGACCACCTACGCCATTACACGTAAAATCGGCTCAGCAATTGACCCTCGTCAGATCCCGGGCAGGTGGAACTCAGCTAGAGAGTCTTGGAACGATGGCAAGTCGCTGGTTGAGAACCAATTCAGAAGGTACGTCTCTCTCTCCATACTCTACACTGCCCAAGGCCTCCCTGCAGGATTTACCAGTGTGACGTTTGTTGCTTTCTTGGTAGCTAACGGGGCGTCTCCAGAGCAGATAGCTGCCCTATTCGCAACGATAGCGCTTCCTTGGACTTTCAAGTTCATCTGGGGGCCAGTTGTAGATGCAGTCCAGTTCCCTTCTTACGGACTAAGGAGACCTTGGATCCTATTTGCTCAGACTGGTATGATTATTACTTTGGGGGCATTGCTTTTCGTACCTGATCTGAATGCCTCAATAGAGCTCGTGACTCTAATGTTGTTCATACATAACCTGTTCTCTTCACTACAAGACGTGAGCGTGGACGCCTTGGCAGTCGACGTTCTTCAGCCTGACGAGGTCGCGAAGGCGAACGGCTTCATGTTCGCAGCAAAGAGAGGTGGGATAATTATCGGAGGAGCAGTTGTTGGGATGTTGGTCTTGGACTTCGGAATTAAGGCCGCCATCATGGTCCAACTCCCTCTCCTGGCTCTGATAATGTGCCTCCCCCTCTTCCTGAGGGAGAGGCCTGGCGATCGTTTGTTCCCCTGGCAGAGATTCGCCGATGGACAAGATGTTGATGGCGATTCTGATACGGCCAAGGAGAATTTGTGGGAAGCAGAAGAGGCCCTACCTTGGGAAGATGACCACGAAGATGATTTCAGAGTTGCCAGCTGGGTCTCTGGAAATTTATATGGGAATCAGATACAGGGTATCGCCGTACTTCTTTGGGCAAGCATAGTAGTGATGCTTATCGGAGGCGCATTGGGGATAATTTACCTCGTTTCGGGCGTGGCCTCATTCGATACCATTGCCTCGCCACTAAAGAAGGTAGGATGGTACGCCTTCCTGCTATCATTGTCAGGAATAGCGATTGGAAAGTTCCTCTTGCCTGCTGTTTCTGACTTCCGCATATCGAACCCCCTGAGCGTCTCGACTAGGACCGGACTCGCAGTTCCTGCCTACAACATTGTCAAGGGATTCTCTCTCAGGTCTTCTTTCCTGCTCATATTCCTCTGCCTACTGTCCGAGATGTACGTCTTCGTTGATCCTATAGTGGTTGATATTTTCATCAACGAGGCAGGATGGACGCAGACGAAGTACAATGGGATCATGGGAGGGATAGTGATTCTCTTCCTAATGGGGGGGCAGATTCTAGGAGGATTCCTGGGAGATAGGTTTGGAGTCAGGGAAGTTGCAATGGTGGGCTTCACCCTCCTCGCACTCGGCAATGCTGGCCTCGCAATGCTTGAGCCTTATTGGACCAATACCGGAATAATGACCGTCTATCTTTGCCTAAGGGCAATAATCAGCGGCCTTGCATGGATTTGTATAATCTCGGTATCAATGAGGCTCACCTACAGCAAAGCAGGAGGAACCCAGTTCACTGCATATATGTCGATGTTCAACCTCTCCGCAGTAATTGCATACCAATTCACTGGTAGGATGGTCGAGATTTTTGACTACATCTCAGCACTTTACTTGGGAGCGGCACTCACCCTATTCACCGTAGTGATTCTCGTCTTCATTGATCCAGACGAATGCGACCGAGTCCTTGAGGGACGTTTGGGTGGTGACGATGAGCCGGACGGCGATCTCGGAGAGACTCCCGATGGTTGGTGGGAGTCAGAGAATGAGAGTGTGGGAAGGGATGGCGTCGTTTCTTGACCAACTAATGTCCGCAGATACGGACTTCGTTTTCTTCAGCCAGACCATCTGTCCATACTGTGTCAGGGCATCTAGGACGCTGGAAGCCAACGACCTGACCTATACTGAGGTCAATCTGGACCATTACGAGGGAATGAGGAGAGAACTAGTAATGGAAACTGGTCATCGAACCGTCCCGGTAGTTTTTGACACCAGAGGGGATAAACCCATCTTCGTAGGTGGGTCTGACCACCTGATAGACTATCTTTGAGCGTTTTCTGCCATCTCTTCTATGGCGCCTCTGAGCTCCTCTAATTGATTCAGATTGACCATGTGCCCCTTCTCATGCTCCAGCCTAGTGACGGGCCATCCAGCACTCTCGAATAGGTCAGCATGCTCTCGAGCCAGATCGATCGGTACAAGGTGGTCTTTGGCCCCATGCATCCACGCTACTGGACGGGGCTTGAGAAAAGGCAGAGAGTCCCTCAGCGATTCGCCACGAACCGTCTTTGTCCCAATAAGGACCAATCCAACGATATTGTCAACAGAATCGGTCTCCAGAAGGGCGGATGCCATCGCACCTCCCTGTGAGAAGCCACCAACAATAATGGGGCCATCAGGCAATATCTCCAAGATTCCCGACAACGACTCTTCCATTTGGGACATTGACTCATCCCAGGAGATGCCGTCCTCGAAAAGCCACCATGCAAAACCCCCTCTGGTAGGATGACTAATCCTCGCCTGCGGACATAAAGTCGACCATCCCTCGGGAGTTATCCCCCTTGCAAGATCCTCCATCCTTTCAGACGTACCAGTCATTCCATGCATCATTATGAGCGTACCCCCGCTCATTCAATCCCTCACAGATTCCATTGGAAAACCAATGCCCCAGCAACCTTGAGGTGGACGAATGATGATTGGCCACGGACCGTTACTGTAAGTGAGTACTCTCCAGAGTTGGAAGGTATGGTGCCTATCGCCCCCTTTTCAGTCGCCCCAGATCCCCATGCGCGAGTGAGGGGGGAAGCTCCGGCATGATCCTTCATTGTTAGGGAACCAGACGAGGCCCCATTGGATGAAATTTCCACATCAAGATACCAAACCAAGGTATCCCAATCTCCTTCCGATGGGTGCCCATCATCGAAAAATGAGTCATATATCTCCTGGTCATTCTCCTCATACAGTCGATCAATTAGGTCCCTAGCCCTATAGAAAAACACATCCCCCTGATAGCTCGATCTGGCGACATTCAAATCCATTCGTAATTGGTTCCTCCCCTCCGAGTCCTCCCAAACTAGCCTTTCTAGGAAACCATCACTCCCGCTGAATGTGTATTGCAATTCATGGCCTTCTGAAGATTCCGCACTCACCCTAGCATTTCCATTGTTAATGGAATTAGTAGTAGCACTCCATTCTTGACCGAATAGAGTGAATGACCATTCATCGCCGATGACCCATGGGAATGAGAATACTTGCTGAGGCACCCCATTTTCGTATACGGACAGGCCATCAATTGTCATTCGTCCAAGAAATGGATTATGGTTGATTACCGCATGTCTCTGAGCCTCTCTCTCAGAAGAGATTCCGACTTGGTAATCCCCAGATTCGTTATCAATTTCTGCAACAACTAGCCTTGCGCTGTCTTCTCCGAATTGCGGCGTGATAAATGTGTACAGCCAATTATTTCCAACTTCCCATTCTGGGAGCGCCATGTTGTCACTCTCAGATTCTTCCGATTGTCCAGAGTCGCCTGTCTCGATGCAACCGGAGAGAATGCACATCGCCATCAATGAGGCCATGCCAATTGCATACCCGCCCCTCATAGCCATGCGAAGGGGGCCGCAGTCAAGAGACTGACGCTTCGACTATCAGAGTAATCCAGCGATAACAACTGAGACTATTGACATCAGCTTGATCAAGATGTTCAGTGATGGCCCACTTGTATCCTTGAATGGGTCCCCAATGGTATCTCCGACGACTGCTGCAGAGTGGGCGTCATCACCCTTCTCTGCTCCAGATATCTCGCCTTGCTCGATCGCCTTCTTCGCGTTGTCCCAAGCACCGCCTGCGTTAGCCATGAATAGGGCCATCAGGACACCCGTGGCGGTCGCTCCAGCTAGGGTGCCGCCTAGAGCGGCAGGACCTAGGGCCAGACCAATAATTACTGGGCTAGAGATTGCAACTAGTCCTGGCATGACCATCTCACGCAGAGCGGCCTGTGTCGAAATGTCGACGCACGTGGCGCTGTCCGGCTCCACGCCCTCTCTGCCTTCTAGGAGACCGTCTATTTCTCTGAATTGACGGCGGATCTCAACAATCATCGCTTCAGCAGCCCGGCCAACGGACTTCATCGTCATTGCAGCTACCACGAAAGGAAGCGCACCGCCGATTAGGAGTCCTATGACCACTTCTGGGTTAGTGAGTGAGAGTGCAGCAGCGTCCAAGCCGGCACTTGTCTTGTAGGCTGCAAACAGAGCCAGAGCCGTTAGGGCTGCGCTTCCGATAGCGAAACCCTTTCCGATGGCAGCAGTTGTGTTGCCTATCGAGTCAAGGCCATCGGTGATGTCTCTAACTTCCTTGCCCAGCCCGGACATCTCAGCGATTCCCCCTGCATTGTCAGCTACAGGCCCGTAGGCATCGACAGTCATTGTAACGCCAACTGTTCCTAGCATGCCCATTGCAGCCATTGCGATTCCGTATAGGCCAGCATCACCGCCGCCCATCACGTCATTGGCACCGTATATTCCAGCTGCCATAAGAAGCACTGGAATCAATACCGACTCCATCCCAACAGCAAGACCTGCGATTGCATTCGTTGCGCTACCGGTCTTGGAGGCCTCCCCAATGTAAGGGATGGCCTTTACTTGGAACCCGAATACAGGCTCTATGCCAGTGTAGTACTCGGTAACTAGGCCAATCATGATGCCTACGAGACTGCCGATAGCAACTGCCCAGACAACGGTCTGATCTAGGCCTAGCTCACCTAGGGCGAGGTATCCCCCGCCGATGAATAGTGCCGCACCAATGAAGGTGGTGTTCCTGAGGGCTGCGCCAGCGTCCATGTTCTTCATCGCCGAAATCGAGAATACCCCGATAATGGATGCCACATAACCGACAATGGCCAGTGCTATTGGAATCATCAGATAGTCAGACCCCAAATCACTGCTCGCTGCTGCAATCACCATTGCTGCGATTATTGAGCCAACGAACGACTCGAAGATGTCAGCACCCATGCCGGCTACGTCACCGACGTTGTCACCGACGTTGTCGGCTATGACGCCAGGATTTCGAGGATCGTCCTCGGGGATTCCTGCTTCGACCTTGCCTACGAGGTCCGCTCCTACATCGGCAGCCTTGGTGTAGATTCCACCACCCACACGGGCGAAGAGTGCGATGGACGATGCACCCATTCCGAATCCTGCGATGTTGCTTACAGACAGGAACTCAGTTTCCGTGAAGTAGTACATTAGTGAGATTCCGAATAGCCCAAGTCCTCCAACTGCTAGGCCCATAACTGCACCGCCGTTGTATGACGTGGTTAGTGCAGCAGCCTGACCTCCGCTAGCCGCAGCCTGTGCTGTTCGACCATTCGCACTTGTTGCTGAGCGCATACCGCTGAATCCGGCAGCACCACTGCAAAGTGCACCAATGATGAATGCAACCATGGTCTCCATCCCAAGGTCGTCATTGTAGTTCCCTCCAAAGAACAGAAGAGCTGCAACACCGGCTATGAATACTGAAAGCATCCTGTACTCAGCCATCATGAAGGCCATGGCCCCATCCTGGATTCTCTCAGTGATTTTTGCTACCGTCTTGTTCTCAATCTCAATCGAGTCTACCTTTCTATAGAGCATGAATGCGACGACAAGGCCGAAAACCCCTGCCATCATTCCATACATTCCTAGTTGTTCTCCGTCCATAATATCAACCTGTTTCGGCCCGCGGACAAAAGTCCCACTTATAATTCAAGTCATAGAAGACGCCCCGGAGGGGCGACCTACCTCCTATGTCTCAAAACCACATTAGCAAATGCATCTAGGACTCCGGCACCATCATGTTCCCTCTGGAAAGCAACCATTTCTTCTTCAGTAATGTGCCCCCATCCGAAAGATCGCTCTATCCTATGCTTTGCGGCCTCCGGGTGAAACTGCAAACCCCATGCCGGCATTTTTTCGCCACCCTCCCCAATTACTCTGACCGCGGTGACGAAATTATGCTCTGCCGAACCAAGCAATTCACAGCATTCTGGAACCGTGATGACATGGTCCTGGTGGGAGTAAAGAACCACTGGCCCCCCTTCCCTCTCCGTTCTTAGATCGAACAACTCATCCCTCGACCCGGCTTCATTTAGCGACAAGTCCCAAACTCCGCTAGACATCTTTTCCGCTCTGGTGACCTCGGAACCAAGTGACTTGCATAGCAGTTGATGCCCAAAGCAAATTCCCAATGTTGGAGTCCCGGTTGTGGATGCAACTCTCATCAACGAAGAGGCACTATTCATCCAATCCTCCCACATCGTTACGTTTCTTCGGGAACCCGAGCAAACCACTGCATCCACGTCAATCAACTCGAGCCACTCCCTCATTTCGTCGTCCTCCAACTCGCTCGGAAGCGCAATTCTTGTGAATCTGGCCGAATTCCCATTCATTTCGACCTCGCAGCTCTCCCAGAATTCGTAGTCGTAGTCCCAGTGCGGCACGTCCTCCTCCGAAAGAAGTACAATCCCCTCTCTGGACGCCCTCTTCCCTGAATCGTTAGACTGCATCTGTGGTGTAACCAGCAGAACTTCCACATCACCACCCTTCGCCATGGGGATAATGACCTCCTGATTTCCTCCATGTCCGAACTCAGATCTTTCCACAAGGAGGTCAATGACGAGGACCCTCAATGTGTCGCCCATGCCAGTCGGAAGGGGCGATTGTTTGAAAGCCCCCCGCATACACAGGGGTCCGAGGGCGGCGTCATGGTGGACAAGCAAGTGATTCTCGACTCCGTCGGTCCCGTGCAAGCAGTCTTGGATGCCCATGATGGCGTCGTTAATGTGATCGACACAACTGATGGCATCATCTCTATTTCACTCGAGGGCGGTTGCACTGGATGCAGTGCGACGCCTATGACCGCCATGCAAATTTACTACTCGCTAATGAAATTGGAAGATGTAAACGATGTTCTGTTCGTTAACGGCGAGCTGCCTGCATACATGAGGGCATTCATAGACGACAAGATCGGTGGAGAGGGTAGTCAGTAGTCACTCCTCTTCGCGGCGCATCTTCCTGATTTTGTGCGGATTCATCTCGCCCTGCACATCTTTTCCTTTCAGATTTAGAGTCGCTGAAATCGCAACTATTACTGCCACCATTGCCATTGGCAGGGCCATCGATCCCGAACCCCAGAGCTCTCCTCCCATGGAATTGAGGAGAATCAGCATTATTGCTGAAATAATGCAAAGAGATGCTATTGTTCGCTGTGCAAGAACCTCCCCTTTCTCAGTTCTTGCGAATGTTCCAATGGACATCCAGAGAAGAGTGGCCACCCCGCAGAAGCTTACTGACAAAGTCTCCAGGAAATCCACGATTCCTATGGCCATGCACGGCCCAAGGGGTGTTTACTTGAGAGGATTGGGTAATTTTTTCTCACTTTCCAACAACAAGAGGCCGACGAACCTTCATCTGGTAGTTCAATCAGCGAACACCATGGGACTGATGCGCGGACTCATCCTAGCCGCGATCGCGCTTCTACCAGGCGTATTCCTAGGTTTGTTGGCATACATCCTAATGGGGGGCAATACAAACTCCACAGACCCCTCCGATTTCATGTTCTTGCCATGCTATGGAGTCCCGATGCTTTTCATTGGCGCCGCATTTGTCCTTGGAATGAGGGGCGATCCGGAGGTTGAGTGATGAAAAGGTCCGAGAAGGCCATAATCATCGGTGAACTTCTGGATGAGATGTACCCGGAAACGCCGATACCCCTGGATCACGACGACCCCTACACGCTTCTGGTTGCGGTGATGCTCTCCGCTCAGACCACCGATAAGAAGGTCAACGAGGTGACCCCCCAACTATTCTCTGCCGCAAATACGCCCCAGGAAATGATGAAACTAGAGGTCAGTGAAATACAGCACCACATCCGACAGATAGGACTCGCCCCAACAAAGGCCCGGAACCTGAAAAGAATGGCCCAACAGATTGTCCTCGCCGGAGGAGAGATCACTCCAGACTGGGAGTTCTTGGAATCCCTCGCAGGAGTCGGTCACAAAACCGCCAGCGTAGTTATGTCCCAAGCGTTTGGGATACCAGCATTCCCCGTTGATACCCACATACACCGTCTAGCATCCAGATGGGGGCTCTCTGACGGGAGGAGTGTGGAGAAAACAGAAAGGGACCTGAAGAGAGTCTTTCCAAGGGATACTTGGAATCGCAGACACTTGCAGATTATCTACTTCGGAAGAGAGCACTGCCCTGCAAGGAGGCACGACATGGAGGGATGCCCGATTTGCTCATGGGCTTCAACAAAGAAGAGGAAGAGGGAGGAGAAGAAGAAATGGTGAGGGATGTATTCAGGGGTAGGATATTCTCCTCATCGTTTGGAAGAGGTGACAGGATTGTCATCGGAAAATGGGAAGAGTCCCCATTAGGCAGATTCACAAATGTGATGTGGGCAGATCCCAATGGCAAAAGGACACTTTTCTCTCCTTCCGAGGAACACTCTGAATACGTCTCATCCCTATACACATTCGAAGAGATAAGGATTGTTCCAATAGAAGTCAATATTGCCGGTAAATCGATTTCAGTCCAAGCAGATGACTTGAGCGTCTCAATGTTCTGGGGCTTCACACTCCCTCTTCCAATTCCCCGCCCACTCTGGTTCATTTCATCTGTAGAGAACTTCTTTGCAAGGATTTTGTTTGGAACAAAGACCCATGGTTTGGCCAACAATGGGAACGAGGAATGGTACTCAGTCCGGGGGATTTCATGGTTGAAGGGCGCAAGTGCAAAGGTTTCAGGGGATGATTTGGGAGACATGACTAGAAGATCGGACTCTGCATGTTTCGGATTCAGTGAACCGCCGGTTAGGCCTGCGGCCGTCACACTCTCTTCCATAATCCAGAAGTAAAGGTCATCATTGTGCCCCCTCTCCGGTGTATATGGCAGAACCTGTGACCCTATCAATTGGAGACAAAGCCCCAGACTTCGAGGCCGCCTTGACAGATGGTTCGACAATCATTCTCTCAGAGATCCTATCTTCTGGAAGGGGGGTGATATTGTACTTCTATCCTCGTGACAACACACCCGGTTGCACTGTTCAGGCATGCGATTTCAGAGACAACATAGGAAGGCTGGAAAATAATAAGTGGGCAGTATTGGGAGTCTCTACAGACTCTGCCAAGTCCCATGAGAAATTTATTTCCAAACACGAACTCCCATTTGACCTAATTGTCGATGAAGACGCTGAACTCCACCAGGCCTATGGGACATGGAGGGAGAAGAATATGTATGGAAAAACGTACATGGGGACTCTGAGATCTACATTCGCCATAGGCGTTGACGGGAATCTTGAGTGGGTCGGATACAAGGTTGGTTCAAAGGGGCATGTCGACAAACTGATTGAAGAATTAGGGATGGTGTGAGAAATGAGTCAGGAATCTAGACGAGAAATCGTTGAGCGATTCCTCAGGCGTTGCGTTAAGTACGCAGACGAGTCGATTCGAAGGAAGCGTCAGAGAGGGGATAGTGAGGACGAGATTTCCAAATGGGTCGCCTACAGGGACTTCACAGCGCACGCCGTTGAGGAAGTCGCATCAGGTGATTTGGACTCATGGCTTGAAGACGGCCCTGTGTCCTACGAACCTGAAAATTAGAGCTCGGAGAGCTGGTCCATTCCCCCTATGCCCAACTCGTGCTTGTTGGTGTCCACCCTCATCCCGGCACCTGCAACCATTAGGAGAGTATCATCGTCATTGATAGCGAATACTGGGAGTCCCAGCCTAGCTGCCATCTCTTGCACCCTCCTCCTGCAAACGTCTCTCTGGCTAGGCATATGGACCAAGGAACCCAGGTCAACTAGAATCATATTGCCTCCTGAAAGGACATCAGACATTCCTTCTGTGTGGAGTCTATGGAGCGTGTCAGGCTTGAGGTAGACAACCTGCCTCTGAGCTTCCGGTGTCATCCTCCCTGTCCTGTCCGCCCACCCCTGCTCATCCAGGTAGTGGAAAACATCCTCCGCTTGCGGCCCCGGATCAACTGTGGCCCCTTTCTTCGAAATACTCGCCCCACTGACCTTCGACGGATCGGGTAATCCCAGTAGTCGGAACAGGTTGGCCATGATGGCGCCGATGACTAATCCTCAAAGAGTGCTTCGATGTCTTCGTCGTCCAGAGCCTCTTCTACGGACACTGCCACATCCTCCGGGACAGCTTCGTCAACCTCTTCCTCGACCGTCTCGCCTGTAAGCTCCTCGAAAGCCTCTGCTACTCCCTCTCCAGAGAACCTGTCAACTTCGGATTCGACGCTTTCATAGGTCTCCTCAGACTCTCCATCACCTTCTTGAGTAGGGGGATCGAGGTTTTCCTTCTCCTTGCTGAAGGGGTCATATTGAGGATTGTCAAATGCATCGTCCATTGATATTCTCCTCCTACCTAGTGCCGGATCAGGCCTAGCCCTGCGGTCAGGCCCCCCTCTCTTCTGCAGAACCACAGCAGCGCCAATTACAACAATCAGGACGAAGGCCAGAATTATTCCATAGTCGGAGACAAACTCTCCCATGCTGAAGGGGGCCTCAAGAATCACTACAGTAAGTGTCACCGAAGCTCCCTCGCCCTCATCCAGAGCAGTCATTTTTATTGTTCTCGAACCATAACCGTTGAACGTCCACTCAATCCACTGGCCTTGAATGTCGATGTCGTTCTCCGGATCGCCGTCACCATCGCTGTCTACGGACGTGTCCATGTCCCAGTTGTACAGCATATTTGCCATATCGTGCTCTGAGTCCGTTGTCCCATTAGCGGTGAAGAATAACACATCCCCCTCTTGTACGTCCAAAAACGCACTGGAATCAGCCTTAGGAACCGGCTTGACGTTCCTAATATCTAGCGGAATTTCCACAGATGCCGTTGCGCCATCGTCATCTGTAACGTGGAAAATTATCATCTCTGGTGCAGTGGTGGCATCGGGCCAAGATCTAGTGAGGTGGCCCGACTCCAAGTCACAGTCATCCGCCGAAGTCCCCTCTCCATCACTGTTCGAAAGTGGATCAAGGTCGAAGCACCTGGTTAGTGTGAGCATGTCGCCACTTGTATCAGTCACCTGGATGAGGATGTCTACCAACGAGTCTTCTGCAGCGGGAAGTGGCGGAGAGATCGGTGAGATAGATGGCTCAATGTTCATCACTTCTATCGGAACAATAAGTGCCTCTGTACTTTCTCCGTCATCGTCGACAACCTGTAGTGTCGCGAGATGCATCCCGGAGGTGTCATAGATGTACTCCATAGTACTCTTTCTCCCCGTTGTCTCCATAACGATGTCCGGATTCTTCTCAGCATCAGGAGACCATATGTGTACTAGGGTATCCATGTCATTTTCAGAATCGTCAGCCCAACCCTCGAATCGGAGCGAATCCCCCTCATTCACAATGAAGACACCCCTGCTGTCGGCTATCATTCGATTATCGCCCAGCCAAATCTCGGCCCTCGGGTTCGTAGGGGCAATGTTCCGGACTTCTATGGTCTTGGTCGAAGAAACGACGGCCCCGTCGTCATCCATCACTTCGACCTCAGCGGTGTATTCACCCTCTGATGTGGGCGTCACGGTACAGTAGAATCCAACTTGCCCCTCCTCACAAGGTTGCTTCCACAGTATGTCCACCGGTGCGGAGGGGTTCTGTGTGTCCATGTCGCCAACGGAATCCTCAACATTGAACTCGATGGGGGAAAGCACTGGTGTCCACTCGTACTCAGAGTTGACTGTAACGTACGGCTCTCGATTAAGTATGGTCACTACCGACTCGCTCCAACTTTGGTCATTTTCATCATCTGTGATCACTAGCCTGATCGAGAAAACGCCATCGTCGTCCCACGTATGCTCATGGACACAGTCTTCCTCTGCGGATGAGGCATAACCTCCTTCCAGAGTCTCCACAATAAATTCGCATGAAAAGTCTCCACCATCTGGGTCGTAAGAAGAAAGTCCGTTGAAGCTAACTTGGTCAAGAGTCAAAGATTGCGAAGGAGCGCTGAGGCTAGCCGTAGGGGCCCTGCCGATGAACAACGAGAATGAACCGTGGTTGTTGCTCCTATTGCCGTCATTGTATACCTCCTCGTTGGGGTCGACGGTGAAAGATAGCGAGACATCGCCTATCGCCTGAGACTGAGGGACCATCCAGTCGACCTCGACTCTTGACTGGCTAAGGCTGGAAAGTGGCGGCACAGAAACACTCTCGGAGGTCCCATCAGGTGCTTCTACCGACATCGTAGTAGCGGGAGAGCTCAGAATCCCCCTATTCTGAACAGGGATGCTGAATGTCAGCATGTCCCCTGGTATCGCGTTGAATCCTACTACGGAATCCAAGGTGGTAGTTTGATTGTCCCTAACCCTCTCTACCGTTACGCCCTCTGATCTGGCAATCAGGTCAACGGGGTAAGTGTCCGGGTCTATCGTTATCGTAGTTGCGCCAATTATCTTCTGATTTGGTATCCAAACAATCACTCCATGGCTTCCCGTGTCGGGACCGCCAATGGAATCATCGGACTCACTACCAGAGTTGAATATAATTTCCGCCGAGCCACCTGAACCGGTTGTGAACGTCCTGACATCCTCTTCTATTCCATACCTGAACTCAACAGACTGGCCAGATACATCCTGATTGTTCTGAGTGACGTTAGCGAATACGGATTGATCCATGTCCAGAGGGGAAAGAGCGAACTCAAGATCAACCGAGATTTGCTTGCTCCTAGGTGCCGCTTGATACATGACCAATTCGTGATTAGCCAGGAAACCAACGCTTTGGGTGAACGAGGAGTAAACGTCCCCCCTCACAGATGGGCAAAACCACCTGTATCCAGTTGGATCGCCATTAGAATCATAATTTGTGATGTTGTAAGATTGCTGACAGGATGCATAGCTGACACCAGGGGCGCCCCTGCTCACGACTTCCCAGCTAGACGACTCGTGTGAAGACTCATCAGCAGGAATGTCCACATAGTCGCTAGACCCGGTGTATTCTGTTTCTTGATAGTAGTCCGTAGACCACTCGTCACCTACGTTCAGAGGGAAATCATAGCCCTCTGTGGGTGGCGAGAAAGTCTGCGAAATTACCAGATCAGCCACGTCTATGTTGATCGTCCACCAGAGGATTTGGTATTCGAAGTCTATGTCAATAGTAGCCTCTTGACTGATGGTGGCAAGGTCTGACGCCCTAATCAATTCTGTAGTATCTATTTCTACAACTAGATCCCCCTCATTCCCGTCAAGCTCGATATCTTCGGCTTCGTAAGTTCCCACCGAATTCGCCTCATAGACCAAGGTGGATCTGTTGTCCACATCTGCTAGGACATAGATGTCATCGATATTCTTGACCAGTGAACCCTCCAGAAAGTCAACAGTCGTACTAACACCAGAGGTCGCGATAAAGTCCCTTACGTCCAACTCTCCGATGTACGTCCACCTGTCATTTATTCGCCATGTGGGTAGGTCGACAATTCCCGTATTCCTAGATGTCGAGAGGGTTTCCTGTTCATCCTCCAGGGCCTCCCTTTCTCCGTCAATCAACATCACACAGTACTGTGAAGACAGAAGAATCGCTAGTCCAATTGCTATCGCCCGCGCGCTGCGCATACCGGCCTCTGGGCGTAACGCCCAAATCAATGTGTCTAAGATTACATTGCCCTGTAGTCTGGTAGGTCTGCAAGCTCGTCCTGAATAAACTGGACCGCTTCAAGAATCTCGTCCTTGTGCCTAGCCCCTGTAATCACCATCTTTCCACTTCCGAAAATTAGGCAAACTACCTTGGGATAGTCAAGTCTGTATATCAGCCCGGGAAACTGCTCGGGCTCATACTCGACCTTGTCGAATGGGAGGTGGAATGTCAGGTTGTTTAGGTTCAGCCTCCTAGGAAGTGCTGCTAGCGGCTCTCCCTGCTTGATCCCCCTGATTCTCGAATCCTCTTCTTCTACTTCTTCATCGGTAGCGGCCCTTATCCCGCCTCCGTCAGCATCGATTACTTTGGTGTTGATGTCATCCATCTTAGCTACTCCATCGTAGTCTTCTGGGAAGAACAATGAGTATGTTGCCACCATGTTCTGGACCTCAATCTCCACATCTTTCAGGTCCCAAGTGGTTATTCCGGCAGCCCTTAGATCACCAATCATCCTCTCTATCCCTGTCTCGATGTTTGCTTGGTTCTTGCCACCGGTGCAAACCGCACGGCCGGACCTAAACATGAGTATTGCGAGCTTCGGGTCGACCACTCTGTAGACCACACCAGGGAATTGTTCTGGCTCATACTCGCAATTGAGTTGGATTGCAATATCTGGCAGGTCCAACTCCTCGGCAACTCTTGTCGATGCTACGACATTCACAACTGTAAGACGCTCCTCGTCACTAAGCATGGGCCGCGCACTTATATTCCTCTTATAAAGGATAGTTGTGCCAATCGACCACTAGTTGTCCTGTTTTAGGACCTCATGTCAGAATTTTGACACCATCTGCGCCTAGTTTGGAAATTAACGGCCTGCCACCGGCAATCTCGATCGCCTCGGCGACTCTTCGAGGATCTCTAGTAAGGGAGACCATGCAGCCCCCTCCTCCTGCCCCAGTTAGCTTCACTCCAAGCGAATGAGGCCTGGCTGCCTCGATTAGATTCTCTAGCTCCGGACTGCTAACATTTAGGGATTTCAGCCTCTCGTGGCATGCATTCATAGCAATTCCAACGCCTTCAAGATTTCCAGCAGAAAGCGCGGCCAATCCTGCATGGGTGATTTTTCCTATGGCTTCCATCTCCGTTTCTTTAGAGGGGTCCTCCTCAAGGAGGCTCGCAACCCCAGCTACCATCCTGCCGGTGGGGGAGCCAATGCCCGTGAATCCAAGCACTATCCATGCATCTAGCCCTTCGGGCACGATGGCCCTGCTTATCGACCAAGTCCTCTCGCCCTCAGGAGTTTCGAGACTGGCATCGAAAATATGCGTGGTTTCACTTACTAGTTCCCCCGAGACAACAACACATCCACCTAAGGCGCTTGTCGCAGTATCCGTCGGGCTCGCCCTCCCCTTCTGCGCAATGGCCTCGGCAGAGTGCCCCATCCTAGCAAGCCCAATCCTGTCGAGATCGCTGTCAGGATCGATATGGAATTGTAGTGCTGCCCCCATTGCATTAGAAATCGCAGCGGAAGACCCAAGTCCAGCAGCCGAGAAAAGACCGCTCTTTACGTCTATTTCCAGTGGTACCCCGTTGTATTTGAAAACGTCCCTGAGGATATGCGTGATGTGAGGGTGGCGACTTGGGTCAAAATCCATCCCCTCTATCGTCCATTTGGAAGACTCTCTGATTGAAACCTCCACTCCAGCGTCTATGGCTACTGCAACAGCAGGGTGCCCATAGACCACAGCATGCTCCCCGAAGAGGATACATTTTCCCGGAGCAAACGCACGCGCCATGCTGCTCGCTGTAGCATATGGGAAATGAGGGTTGGGTTCTGAAAGCAACCGGTTCTATAGACTCGGTGTAGTAATTTGCATCTACTCTCTCAATTATTACCTGTTGCTTTAATTATTGCACCTGCTTCAAGAACATGCCGACACCCCAGAGGCCAGTAGATAGAGCGGTGCGAGGTTTTCTCATGGAACATCCCCTCCTACAATCATACGGCCCTTTCGAGGGCTGGCAAATTCTGGCTATTATCGGCACTATTTCCATTGGTTTCTTCACATATCAAGTTCAGAAGGCAGTACGTCTGGTGATGATAGGGTCTTCGGATGACAGATTCGACTCATGGGGCACCAGGATTGGTGTTTTCCTTTCTGGCTGGCTAGGCCAGAAGAAAGTCCTGAGGGACAGGGTTGCAGGCACAATGCACGTTCTGATGTTCTGGGGCTTCCTGATGCTGGCATCTGACATGTTCGATTTGGCAACTGCAAATGCATTCTCGGAGCACGTCCTTCCTCAGGCCCTCAATGGCCCATGGAATGGAATGGTCGAACTCGGCTACACCATGGCCCTCATTGGCTGTTCCGCGGCCCTCGTTAGGAGAGTGGCCTTCACGCCGGAGAAGCTGAAGGGAAAGCCACAGCTCGAGGGAAACGTCATCCTTCTCCTAATACTGACAATCACCACCACTTCTTTTGTGGTTGAGTCCTATGAAGGCCCATCTCCATTCTGGGAACCATTCGGCCATATGTTCGCAGGAATGGGCCTCTCCGACACCACTGTTGTCATCGCCTACTGGGCCCATATGGTGGCAATTTCTGTGTTCCTTTTTCTAATCCCAGTTTCAAAGCACATGCATCTGGTAATGGCAGTGCCCAACGTATTCTTCCACGATATCGAGCCCCCTGGTAAGATGAGACCTTTGGCAATCGGCGAAGACGGAAAGGCGGTGCCTTTGGAGGATCTGGATATAGACTCATTCGGAGTCAGCTCCTACACCCAGTACACGTGGAGGCAACTCATCGATGGTTGGTCATGCACGTCCTGCGCCAGGTGTCAGGACGTTTGTCCCGCATATGCATCAGGAAAGTCACTGAATCCGATGCAAGTAATTCACGATGTCCGGGACTATGCAAACGAGCATGCCCCAATCCTTCTCTCGGGAGAGGAACCATCGGAGACAATGATGACTAGGATAACAGAAGATGCCGTATGGGCGTGCACGACATGCAATGCGTGTGTCGATGTGTGCCCCCTCTACATAGAGCATGTTCCAAAACTAACCGATCTCAGAAGGAATGCGATGATGGAGACCATGGAATATCCAGAGGTCCTGAATACCGCCATGGGCAACATCGAGTCTGCATCAAACCCATATGGATTCGGAGCTCATGAGAGGGCGGATTGGGCATCAGATCTTGATGTCAAAGTAGGGGAGCCCGCCGAGTACATCTACTTCGTAGGATGCGCAGGAAGCTTCGATGAAAGGAATCAGAAAGTCGCAAGGTCTACAATTTCCCTCCTGAAGGAAGCCGGCTTGGATGTAGGGATATTGGGCATGCAAGAAGGGTGTTCTGGTGACCCTGCCAGAAGAGCAGGCAACGAATACCTATTCCAGATGCTGGCCGAGACTAACATGATGACTTTCCAAGAGCTCGGTGTCAAGAGGATAGTCGCCTCTTGCCCACATTGCTTCCATACTCTTGGCAAGGAGTATGGTGACTTTGGAGGGGATGAACTTGAGGTATTCCATCATTCGGAAATTATCGCCAAGCTACAGGAGGAGGGAAAGCTTCCTGATGCTGAGAAGAATGGACGAAGCGTGACATTCCACGACCCTTGTTATTTGGGGAGGATGGGAGGGGTTGTTGAAGAGCCCAGATCCGTTATTGGAGGGGTAGACGTGGAACCAGAGAGGCATGGTACATCCTCATTCTGTTGTGGAGCAGGAGGGGCACAGATGTGGATGGAGGAAGATGCAGACAAGAGGGTTAACGAGATTAGGGCCGCTGAGTTGGCGGAAACTGGTTGTGACACCGTCGCCGTCGGCTGCCCCTTCTGTTCTGTCATGGTAAAGGATGGTTTGGACGCAGTCGGAGCAGAGATGGAGGTTCTCGATGTCGCAGAACTACTCTGGGAACAAATAGTCGCTAGGGATCAGGAGATTCATGAGGCCGCTAGTGCTGATTCAACGGCTTAGTATAGTGAGTGTCATAAGTGGGAACGCCCGGCCATGGCCATGGAAGACACATTCACTTTCTCAGGCTTGACAGTACCAAATCTAGCTAAGTTGGCTGGAGGAATCTTAGTTCTCTGGGGTTTAGCAGCCTACTTCTTGCAGAGTGCGGACCCACCATCAATCACTGCCATGATTCCCGCCTTCCTAGGCGCGCCACTTCTCCTTCTGGGAATATTGGCCGAGAGAAACGAGGCGAACCTCCACCATTACATGCACGCAGCTATGATAGTCGCCCTGCTGATGGTTATGGGTGGAGTACAAGGCCTAATTGACATTGGAGAGAAATCCAATCTAGCAATAGGCTCCCACCTAATATTGGTCCTCATGGGGGCTATCTTCATGACTGCAGGAATAATGTCCTTCAGGCACGCTCGGAAACTCCGAGAATCATCAGGTGTTTGAGTGCGTCCAGTAATCGGTATCACATGTTTCATGCGTGATACCCAGTATGGCAACTGGCAGAGGCATGCAGCAATATTGCCATCCGCATACGTTTCGATGATAGACGAGGCAGGTGGAATCCCTCTGATCATACCCCCTGCAGGGGACATGACACGACTCCTGAAAAGCATCGACGGACTCATTGTCTCGGGTGGGCCGGACGTCTCACCTTCCAGGTATGGGCAGGTTCCGGGCCCTATGACCAAGGAGTTCTACCCCGAGCAGGATGAAACTGAGATTGCCCTAATTTCGTCAGCCTTGGAAATGGACATGCCTCTTCTTGGAGTTTGTAGGGGGATGCAGATTCTTAGCATAGCACATGGAGGTTCACTACACCAGCATCTCGACGACACTCCCGGCCATGAGGGCCATGGCGGTTATGACGGGAAATCCACGGATCATGGTGTCATCGTCGAGAAAGACTCGATTCTAGCAGGCCTCATGGGGACTTCTTTCATGGTCAACTCAACACACCACCAAGGGGTCTCAGACCCAGGATCACTAACCGTTACTGCAACCGCCGAACATGACGGCCTAATCGAAGCGGTCGAGAGAAGGGACAAGAAATTCTGTCTGGGAGTTCAGTGGCACCCCGAACGCAAGGGACATGACTTACTGTTCGCTGCCCTAGTTGAAGCAGCGAGGGGTTGATGACGGGTAAGCCTAGCAGAAAGGCCGATGGCGCTTAGGGTATACGACACTCGTTCTCGTACAAAGCGCGAGCTAGTTCCATTGATAGAGGGTAAAATCGGCATCTATGCATGCGGGATTACTCCATATTCTCCCAGCCACATCGGGCACGCTAGACAGGCAGTTGCCTTCGACATAATCGTTAGGTGGATTCGTAAGAGCGGACTAGAAGTAAATTACATCGCCAACTTCACAGACATCGATGACAAGATTATCGCCGTCTCCTCCGAAGAGGGGGTCGATTTCTTGGAAGTTGCAAATAGGAATATCGAAGACTACTTCGAAGTGATGGATGCCTTGAATGTGATTAGGGCCGATGCATACCCCCGCGTCACAGAGACAATCCCTGAGATCATAGAAATGATCGGCGATCTAATTGACAAGGGATTCGCATACGTCGCCAACGATGGTGTTTACTTCGAAATAGACACAGCACCCGAGAAATATGGTCAATTGACAGGGCAGACATTGGAGATGGTGAGAGAGGGAGCTGGAGGAAGGGTTGACGAGACGGGATCGGGAAAGAGAGACCACAGGGACTTTGCACTGTGGAAATCAGCCAAGTCAGGAGAGCCAAGCTGGGATAGCCCATGGGGCCCTGGAAGGCCCGGTTGGCACATCGAATGCTCTGCAATGTCTCTCAAACACCTAGGTGAGAGATTCGACATTCACGGAGGGGGTTCAGACTTGATGTTCCCTCATCATGAGGCAGAGATTTTCCAATCCGAATGCTGTTTAGGTCATGAACCAGTTGTCCAGTATTGGTTGCACAATGGAATGATCAACGTCGACGGAGAGAAGATGAGTAAGTCAGAAGGAAACTTCTGGACCGTCAAAGACGCCTTGCAGCAGGTCGATCCACTCGTTCTCAGGTATACTCTGATAAATGCGCCATATCGTCAGCCAGTGGACTTTAACCCAGTAATGATAGAAGACTCTAGGTTGAATCATGGAAGGTTGCTGAGGGCCTATTCAGAGGGCCTATCTCTGGCAGGATCAGGAGACTGGTCGGATAACGGACACCTATCAGAAGCCGCCGAGAGACTCTCCTCTGGGATGAATGACGACTTTAACACCCGAGTAGCATTGGTGGAAGTTCAAACAGTCGCCAAATCACTCAGACAGATGATCGAGTCTGACTCCGATAAGTCAGATATTTCTGCTGCAGTAGGATGGCTCGCAGAGTTTGCAGGCAACGTTCTCGGAATTCTTCCTTCTGATGAAAAGGCATTGTCCATAACCGCTACAGAAGCAGCAGCCCGCTCTGAAATATCCTCGGTCGTAGAGGCCCTATTGGAAGAGAGGGAGTCCGCGAGGCAGTCGAAGAACTGGTCAAGGGCGGACGAGATAAGGGACGAGCTCATTTCCATGGGTGTAGTAGTTGAGGACGGGGCCGAAGGGCCAACATGGAGAATAGAGTGAAACCTACTCTTCCTCTATGCTTGAATCACCCATAACACGCTCTCTCAGGTTGTTGTTAATGGTGGCCACAGAGCCAATTATCACAGCCAAAGCGACAAGTATCGCTACCCAATAAAATGGCCCGTCCATCCAGGACTCCTCATCGGTATCTTCCGCACCCTGATTATCGGAAGGCCCATCAGAAGAAACCTCCACGAAAACGACGTCATGCCTGCATTCTACCCAGTCTTCATTCGAGGAGGGAACTAGGGCATCAGTGCAAATCCTCCCTGGGACCGTAAATGCGTCAGCCACATCAAGGTTACAGAACTGGGTCATGAACCACGAGGAGATGCACTCCTCAGTGTCCTGCATCACTACTAGGATCGAGCCGCAGAGTATCATTTCCCCCTCCGCAGCATCTGGTATTCCACCCGAAACGCACTCTTCGATGTGAATCCCCTCGGATATTGTTGTGGGATGCGGAATAGAGCCACCTCTCGGGCCAAACGTGGGGAAAGTAGTTGGAAGGTCCGGAGGGGGTGTAGTCGGAGCATTGTTGCCCCCGTTTCCACTGTTTCCTGTGAGATTGGTCTCAATCGGTTCGGCACCACCAACTGTGCCACCTACCCTGTGGCCGTTTTCGTCAAGCTCAATGTCGTAATAATCTGACCATAGGTCAATCGACCGGTCTTTCTGGAATGTCAGAGAACGATTCAGAACGTCGAAGTATCGATCATCACCGAGTGTGAATAGGTACTCAATTGGAACGCTCTTTCCTTGATTACAGTCCTGCAGATAAGCAAACATCTCTGCGAATGTCTGCTGGGCCTCAGGGACTCCATCATAGGTTATGTCGGTCGCCTTTCTGAAGCCATCACCCTCGATAACCTCTACCTCGTTATCCATAGCTTGCATGATATCTACGTCCCCGAAAACTGGAAGTCCACCCACCACAACCAGTCGGATATCAGGATCCACTGCATTTATCGCGTTGCGATATGGATCTGCTTCGAAGGTATCCAGCACCACCAAATCAGCAGCGAGCCCCTCTTGGATCCTCCCTGTGTTTTCTGACCAACCTATGGCGTCTACGACATTCGTCGTTATCGTCTGCAACAATTCGTAGTCGGAGAAAATGTCTCCAAGAACGTTTTCATCCCACCAGTCAGCGGTCTTGAGCTCATGCAAAGAGCTCTTAGAGCCCGAAGGCGACCAATCTGGTCCGATCATTATGTTGACACCTTCAGCCTTCGCCGTGGCAATGTCCGTGGTTTCACCATACAACAGAAGGTTGGATGTCGGCGACCAAGCGAGGCTACCCCCGACGTCGCCCAAAGCTGAGAACTCTGGTTGGGTCAGGCCAGTCCCATGAATAACCACTATTTCTCCCACAAGTAGATCGTTCTGTACAAGTACGTCGAACTCCGCTCTGCTGGACTCATCTATCCCCTCGGCAAGGTGGATGAACCAGGCATCAAGGTTCCCCGATGAATTCCCGTCCTTGATGTGATTCCCCTCATAGTCCGATTCTAATTCAGTCACCTTGGTCCAGATATCATCCCCTCCAAAGTTGTAGAGCTCAATGTTCCTAGCGAGCATCGTCTCGAAAGTGTCAGTATTGGAGGTCGAACTCCCCTGCAATGCGGTATTGCCACCAGCGACCGCTCTCAATTCTGCAAATCTCATCGCTGAAGAGTCGTATAGTGAGCATCCAATGTCCTTAGCATCGCTGTATCCAGAGTATGACTGCCATTGGTATCTATTGTCCCACCCATCAGTTCCATGATCCCACAATGGTATGAGGTTGTACTTTGCATGATTGTGAGGGTCTACAAATCCGGGGTAAATCGTACCACTAGTGGGTACGTGCACTACCCCCTCAGCCGCAGCGGGAGCATCTTCCGAGGAACTCCATACGGCCTCTATCATCCCATCTCTGACCAATACCCTACCATCGTCAATGATATCATCCTGAGCTACCATTGTGACAACTCTGCCTTCGAGTACATACTGTCCATTGTGTACGTGGTCCTGAGGTGGGTAACAATTGCCCATTAGGTGGTTAACCCCGATCCACTCCTCACTGTTTGAGCCTCCCGGGGTCGGGCTCCCTTCCGAAAGCTTCGCCCAAGTTCCACTTGAATCGTATCCGTAAGGTATCCCGTAATCAGAATCCTCGGCTTCATAGCTGACTGAATCAACAACCGAACCAGACCCGTCAAGGATCGAGACTGTGTCACCAGCGAAGTAGTCGAACTCTATGTTAGTCTGCGCCCTGTAGAATACCAGGTATGCCCCGGAATCAATTACCGTGCCCCAAGCAATGCTGCACATGGGGGAACCGCCGTCCGCTATGTCGTCAATCCACCAGCCCCCGATGTCCACTGCCTCCTCAGATGGGTTGTGCAACTCGACGAACTGGTTAGAGTACCGACTAATCTCGCCGTCCCCATTCCAGTCTACCCCCCCATACGCCTCACTATTCGGTGAGACATAGATTTCGTTGATGTAAATCGAATCGGAGGAGGACGAGCCGTCCGATGTGTTCTGGCCCGATGCCAGCATCGCCGGGCTTAAGCTGGTTATTACAATCAAGAGGGCGGCAGTCATCACAGAGGCGCGCATGACCAACGAAGCAGCGCTCCCAGTTTTGAACCCCACCGCCCTGCATCGCAGGGCGCATCACGTGCGAAGTGCGAAATAGCACTCTGCTAACCCATACTCATGGGGCGTGGCATGGCAGGGCGAGTGGCTCTTGTGGCCATAATGCTCGCCAGCACCTCTCTTTCAGGATGTTTCAGTCAAGTAATGGGTTCCGAAGACAGCGGCCCTGATTGGAACGAGGGGATGGAATACATCGACTCGCCCTCAAGTCACACCGACTCATGCTCCAGCACTCCTTGCGTCAGACCATTCACGGCTGGCGACCCTTTCTCAAATGAAACATGGGGAAACTCCTCGTGGGCCGTGTTCGGAAACGTCGAAGGGGGGAACTGCTGTGAACACTATCTTGCCGCTACAAAGGAGGGGTGGATTCTGAACTTTGGCGGAGAATACCCCACATGGTCCGAGGACAGGGGGCACACTTGGAAAGAGTACAGGCCATCCATTTTCTCCCAGATAGGATGCATGGAGCCGAAGCCTACCGTGCCCGGTCAAGAGGGCCTAGGGGAGGGCAGCATAGTCCAGGCGACAAATGGCGACTTGATTTCCATGGGATGGTTCCCATATCCAAGCGCAAGCGGGGCTGATCAGTTCTATGCTTTCCTTTATGATGCTGAGGACGAGGAGTGGAGTTGGTGCTTCAACAGGACCCCCGAGCCTTTCTATGACAGATCATGGCAAGTGGAGGTCGTCGGCCCAATAAATGGGGGCCTGTATGGCAACGGGCCATGGGCCAGCCTAGTGATTTCGAACTTCTGGCACCAAGTTCAGAACATAGGGGGGCAGATTTCTACTGATGGCCTGAATTACGATTATTTCGGTTTCCCTGACAGGGACGACAATCTTGATGTCATGGAAGTCGACTTGGATCCACAGGAATTAGGCCCCGAATGGGATTTCACAAAGCCGCATAAGGAGATGAGGGCTTTCCCTGTGCCTTCGGGCGGCTTATACTTTCCAGATTACTTCGTAGATGGCAGGGACGCGTTCTTGGACACGTCCCTTAATTGGTGGACCGGAGTCACCATGAACGGGTCCTCGCTTCCATCGCAGTACTGCGCATTCGATTCATCCACTGCACTGCACTGCGTGTCTGCAGGTGGAACTTCCCTCAAACACATGATTTCATGGGATGGGGGGGAGAGCTGGAGTAACCAATCCTACAACCTCTCATCCGAGGCTACCGAATTGGAGGAATGGGAATTCCACTCCAATGGTGTTCACGATTTGTTCGTACTGAATGTTCGCTATCAGAGTTCTACGGGTCCCGACGTCGATCTGGCATGGCATGTGAGGGACTTCTCAGATAGCATGCTCCCAGACTACAGGACATACCTGGGACTGGGGGACCTCGACTCCACATCTGGTGCCGGCAACGACATCAGGTTCGACTTCGCCAGCATGGGGATTCTGCCGGATGGAGGCTCCTTCATTGCATATCACGACTCATCTGATCCAGACCCACTTTTCGGATTGGAGCTAATGCTTCCAATGGAGTATATTTCCCAGACGCCAATGTTCTAGGATATGACGAATCTCACAGAAACCCCGTCAACATCGAATTTTTCGGAATTAGCGGGGAATTCCCCTTCGTTCATTGAGAAATCGCTAGCCCGGGTCTCAGAAACAAGCCTGTTCCAGTCCCCCTCGGAAAGTTCCAATCCATCAGTCCAAACAGAAAGCGAAATTGTTGCTTCGATTTCTAGGTCTAGCTCCTTTCTTTTCGCTTGCACCCTCCTGATGATGTCTCTGGCGAGGCCCTTGGAAAGCAGCTCGTCGTCTATGCCCATGTCAAGGACCAGTGAGACATCCCCGTATTCAGACAGGGTGGATGCCGCGTACCCATCCTTCTCTACTCTCCTGATCTCTATGTCATCCGAAGTAATCTCGTATCCAGCAAGAGCGGCTATTCCCGCCTCTATCTCGAGAAGCAGGGACTCGGGCTCAGCACTCTGGATTTCAGAGAGAACTGCTGGAAGGTCGCCTCTGCATTTTGCACCCAGGGCCTTTCTATTCGGATGGACCTCGATTTTCTGGAATCTATCTAGATCGTCTTCTGTGGTCAATTCCTCTACATTCAATTCCTCTGCAAGGATTTCATGGAACTGGGAGATGTCAGGGCCCCCGACAATCCAACCGCTCCTGCATGGGAGTCTCTGCCTTCTCCCCGCCTCGACCCTGACTCGCCTCCCAGTCTCTGCCAGCGACCTGACCAGATCCATCTCCCTCTCAAGAATGTCGTCTGTAGGCGGAAGGCTCCTCTCGACCAACTCAGACCCTACTGGCCAATCAGCCAAGTGCACCGAGGATCCCGTGAGTCCCCTGTGGATAGAATCTGGAATGAAAGGCGATACTGGTGCCATCAGCCTGCAGACGATCAACAAGACCTCATGCAGGGTGTGCTGGCAGGACCTCTTGTCAGAGCTCTCGCCTTCATCCCAGAGCCGCCTCCTGGATCTCCTGACATACCAGTTCGAGAGATCGTTGACCACGAACGCCTCAAG
>CERB01058778.1_pt1 | contig 52526 bp, 50 predicted proteins | sample 356271 | NCBI WGS metagenome assembly CERB01 (sample SAMEA2621155, study PRJEB7988) | marine metagenome | isolation source: saline water (ENVO:00002010), including
CAGTGTAGATTCATAATTAATAGATAAGAAAACAAACCCAAGAAGACAGTAATTGGCATACGATGAATTGATGAGAGTATTCTATCAGATGTTTTAATTCCGATATCAGATCTTGGTATTCCAATAATCTCCCATCGATTGACTTTCTTAACTAAATTTGCTATTCTAAGAAGAATTTTTTTCTCGATTAAAATCCATTCAAATATTTTTAATGGGAACCAGGCTAATAATCCAATTATTATAGAGAAAGGGAATAATATTGGCCAAGCAATTAGTGCTGGAAATAAGATAAAATGTGTGACACCAAGAGGATTAAGAAGATCAGATTCTATTCTTGCTTGACGGTCAGGATCAAGGTATACCTTTCTTGCTTCAGCATCCAATTCAGGACGATATCTGCTTAATGGGATTCCTGAATCAAGAACGACTCGAACTTTTTCTCTATAATGTTCATGTTCGGGCTCCATACCAGTCCACCACTTCCAGGCAAATGAAAGAGGAGTGGCTAAGAATAATGGCGAAAGCAAAACTAAAATTGCCACAAAAGTGGATTCAAGACTTGCTGCCATGACATTCCCACTACTAATCTATCATTAAAGAAATGGTGTAAATATATTACAACACCCCATTTAGAATGTAAAATCCTCCAACGGAGAATGATATTTTAAGTTAAAACAAAAACACGCATTGATATGTAGTTCACCAAATCGAAATACATGGATAGAGCCTGTAATATTGATGCGAAAGGTAGAGTTGTACGTTTCTTAACAGGAATTTTAGCTATATTAGCAGGTTTTGTACTGGCCATACTAATTGCTCAGGGTACTCTTTCATCAGAAACATATGGATTAGTTGTGGCTGGAAGTATAGTAGGTGGAGCATTTGCAATGTGGGAAGCTAGAGAAGGATGGTGTGTAGTTCGAGCTTTGGGTATTAAAACACCACTCTGATAAATATTATTACTGATTCTTTCCGACAGAATGAGTCAATTTTCTTGATTCTCTATTTTGGCTAGCGAAGGATAGGATTATCCAACCTAATGTTAAGATAGGAGTTGAAATTAGTAGAACTAAGGTCACCCACATGTAAATAATTCCATTAGAAAGTGGCCAGGACCAAATTGCTGCTGAAACTAGGACCAATAAGAAAAGGATTCTAGATGCCTCACTCGGAGTGTTCCAACCTCTGTGATCTATTCTAGGCGCAAGTAAGTAATCAGAGACTGTCACAATATCAGAGAAGGAGGATAGCCCTTTTGAAGTAATGTTTATCAAAATAATATTTAATTTATTTCTAAAATCATATCTGCAATTCTCTGGCCTTCAAGATTCTCTACATTACTTTCCTCTTTCTCAGCACAAGAAATTGTACAAAAATCAAATTTTTGAGGATGGAATTGAATAACTCTCTCAGGAATTCCAAAGAGAAAATCTGTATGTCCATGTCCAGTTAAGCACATTACAGAGTCTCCTAGTAATATCCTATCTGAAACAATCCTAGAAATAACACAGTCTTTCAAAATTTGTGCAGGGAAAATTCTGCGATAATCATCAGTTGGATTATCTGAAGAATTAAGATCACGTCCAGATATCATGGATTCGAATACATTGTAATGTTCTTCTGAACCGAGAATATAATCTAGACTGGTTTTCAAAGAACCTTCTTCAATTGCTTGTAAAACTCCCTTTTCATACCCTTCTCTAACAACAGTTGAAACTGCTTTAGTTCGACTAGGAAAGCCAGCATAAATTTTCACATTACCGAGTTCATAAGCGAGGTCACATAGTTTACGATATTTTTCCCATTCAAATCCTCCCATATCTTTCATTTTTTCAGAAGGAATGCCTGTTGAGATAAAATTTTCTAATTCATCTTGCTGATCAGGTGTGATGAATTGTTCCATCACTAATGAAACATTTCCTGAACCATCTCCACGTAATCCACGATATTTAGCAAAGTCACTAATTTCCAGTAAAACTCTCATTTGGGAATCTATAATTGTTGAATTATTATGTCTTTCACCAAAGAAAACTACTTCTGATTTGGCGATAACTTTCAACCATTCTTCTTCAGAATAATAATTTTTATCAATATTATTATCAAGTATAGGATATCTGAGATTTGGCATATTTGATCTTACTAATTGATTAAATGAAGAATTAGTTTTTATTTTTTCATGATTCTTTTTACCAGTAATTACAACTCTAGCACATAATTCATTCATATCAAAGTCCTCAAGATGTTGAAACCTCTCACTTCCGGAATGTACCGAGCTGTCTTCTTTTCTTTTTTCATAAGCCTCTTTAGTATATTTTTCTCTTTCCTTTGGATCAAGATTGGATATCTCTTCTTGAACATCTAATGCTTCTAAATCCCATAAGTCCATTCTTGAGTTAGATAAATCAATATTAATATCTGTAAATCCAATTTCCTTTAGCATAGGTTCGATTTCATTTAATTTCATAAATACATTCATACATACCGGCCAATCAACATCTTTGGGTAATTCAACACGGTTAGTAGTACAACATATAGACATACGACCTCCTGGTTTAAGAACTCTAAAAATCTCACTAAAAGCTTTAATTTTATCAGGAACTAAACAAAAACCACCATTCGACATCACACAATCAGCATAAGAATCACGAAGTGGAATATCTTCAATATCACCCTCTCTAAATGTTACAATATTTTCTAATCCCCTATCCTTAGATCTTCTTTGAGATATATCAACCTCAGAGCGAGAAATATCAATTCCAATTATTTTTCCAGATTTGCCTACTTTATCTGCAGCAACAAATGCATCTACTCCAAAACCTGAACCCAGATCAATTACAATTTCACCCTCTTGAATATTTGCAGCAATGTGAGGGTTTCCTGTCCCCTGCATTAAATTAGCATCTGAACCAATTATTTTCATTTCTTCATCGGTGTATCCGAGTTTTTTCATTAAAATTGATGCGATTTTGGCGTTTCCTCTAGATGAGGACTTATCTGCTACATTATTGTAAGCATCCGCGAAATGATCCTTGATTGCCTCATGACCGAGTTCATTATCAGAAGAAGCATCTACACTGTGGATATCTATTTCTTCGAGAGCCTTACGTTTTGCTAAAGCAGCTCTAGCATGCGAACACATTTCCTCTTCTTCCATGTTTAATGAACCGATGAACTAATACTAAACCATTTGTTTAAATTATCTCATTTTAATAAAAGATTTTGAAAAGAAAAATACATTAGTTTTTCATTCAATACCTTCTACAGACATTATGGCAATTCACGAAGAGGGCGAGATAAGCCCTGATGGAAATTGGATATGGGAAGGCCATGAATGGATACCAAATCAACTAAAAAATGGACTCGGGGAATTAGTTATTGGCGAGAATATACAACTAGTAGGATCAGAACGTTTTCCAGATAGTAATTCAATTTGGAGAATTAACTATAGAGAATATGTGGAAAATCATGGATATTTTGTATCTACATCTCCGGAGCCGAAAATTGAATATGAAAAAATAATGTTTTTATTAGAAAAACCAGATTCAAAAACGGCTTTAGCAACATTTGTACAAACAAAAGAAATTTCAGATTCGGACATACAAAAAACCGCGATGAAAAAAGGATTATCAAAAGATGAAGTTATATCGAAACTAAGAACTTTTGATTGGACAATGATTCATTATAATAAAGAATGGAAATTTACTGAACAAGGAGTTACTAAAAAGAAAAAAACTTCAGAGTCAAATGTTGAGAAAATTCTTACAGAATTACACGGATGGATTTCAATAACTTTGAATAATATATTTGGATAAGATTATTCTTTATCTTCGAGCCATCCTTTAGACTCAGTATAATCGCTTAATGATTCTAGCCTCTGGAATAATTTATTTCCAGTTCCGCCTTCACCTTTCTGAGCCCTAGCGTTCCAAACACCACCAAACAGGAATTCCCATATCCCAAAAGATTGGTGATGGAATTTTTTGAATAACCAATTGCCAGGCACTAGTAAGAAAATAGCAACTAAAGTAGCAACAACTCCTATCATCCCACTAGTCCACTCGGTAGATGCAGAAATTAAAACTAAGAAAGCACCTGCACCTGAAAGATATGAAACAACTGGTGAGCTCTTCAAGAGATGGTAGAGGAATGGTGGATTTTTACCTCGTGAGTTTACATATCGAGTTGTTGTAATCCATTGCCCTACAGTCCTGCCTGTTTTGTAAGGCATAAACACCAAATTGAATATAGGTAATATCAGACTGACTATCAATACATACGTTAAATCAGAAGCACCTCCTGCAAAAACATTAGTTATAAGATAGAATGAGAATAGTGAGAAATTAACAGCGAGATCGACTATCGTACGGAATCCAGCACGTGCTTTGTTAACTTCATCGAATCCTTCGGGGAATTCCTTGATTACACGCTCCTTTCTAGCCCTCGGAGTTTTTGCTTTCTTGGCTTTGGCTTTCTTAACTTTAGCAGCCTTTTTCGGTTTAGCAGCTTTTTCCTCTTTCTTAGTAGCCTTAGTAACGGCTTCATTGAACTTTGTAACTTCTTCTTCTGCCTTAACTACCTTAGCAGTTTTTTCATCATCTTTCTGAGCATTTCCAGCCTTTTCTAATAGTCCCATAATTTCATTCTCCGTACAATGCGCCCATCTTTTCAAATATTGAGAAATCCGAGGAAGCAATAAATGCTTCTACAGGTTTATTATCATCAGGTAAATCTCCAAGAACCTTATTAATTATCCTAAAGAACTCGCCTTTCTCTTCTTCAGAAACAGATTCCGGAGATGATCCGACTTTCTCAAATAATGAAAATGATTCTGAGGCAATAAAATTCTTAATTGCAGGTTCATCAATAATATCTCCTAACAAATTATTAATCACTGCAAAGAACTCTGCAAAATCTTCATCTTCCGTATCATCATGATCTTCATCATATTCTTCTTCATATTCTTCACTAGGTGCCTGAATTAATTCAACAGTTGGTTTAATTTCACGCATTTCTTGCTGCTGTTTTTTACGTAAAACAATTATTTCCCTATCTAATTCTGAACCAAAACGGTTAGAGAATCTATCCAAAAGAGTACCAACTTCTCCGGTAGCAATTCTATCTATATGGCCATACATGCTTTCGCGATTACCTACAGATAAGTTTGGATCAGAAGCTTTCCTTTTCTCCCAATGTGACTGGAAGTCAGTAGTTTGAGAATTTTCGGTATCTTCTGAAAAGTTCTGTTCTTCCTCGATTATGTCCAAATCATCATCCAAATCATCATCCAAATTGGCCACTTCTGGAAGTGGCGGCGGGGGTGGTGGGAGTGGTAAAGAAATGCCTGGCGGGAGTGGTGGCAAAGGCATCCCTTGAGGTTCATCTTGAGTCTTCTCGTCCTCGCCCATAGTACTCACTAGTACTCTTCCGAACCTAATCACTCTTCAACATATTGTGATTCAGTGTTCAAATTATATCTAATTGACAATTGAACCCCAACCTTTCAGAACTAAGAATGTAGCTAAATATTCAGGGACCTCAAATCTGTCACCGGAGTTCCCCTCAACCCTCATTCCAGCCAATTCAGCCGTCACATCATCTTTATTCAATAAAATATTAAATTTCTTATCAGAAGAAAAAACTATTGATTCCTCTAATGGATTGAAAGAATTATTCGAAAAAGGATTTAATCTTTCTAATGGCATTTCTGTGACTCTCAATCCACATTTACCATGTAGGCTGCCTATCCACCGAATTACTCTCTTCACATCGACTGTTACTGCCTCATCTGTTTCTCCTGCTGAACCCAATACTACCGAGTTATCTCCTTTCACCATGTCCCAAAACAAAGAAGTGTTTTTTTCGCCAAAGACTCTTAATTTATTATCTGCTAAGAGTCGATTTAAACGCTCATCATCTGCCATATCCGCTATTTCATTGATTTTAGCCTTAGATATTTTTTTCGGAGAATTTGTTGATAGTTTATTGGTATTTTCTACAGCGGATTGTAACTCCTGAATATATGATTTATGATCTTCACCCTTTTCTTTAATAATCTTCAATTTGTGAGTTACGGATTTGATGCCATTATTTATTCTATTCTGCCATCCTGATTCCGGCCCTGAAAGAACAGTCTGGACATTTATTCCTTCACCACGTATATAATTGACAAGTTGTCTTCTAGCATTAGAATCAAGATGCAATAATGAGGGGTCTCTAACATGAATATGGAAACCTCTGTGGCCAGAAAAAGACGTCTGAACATATTTCTCTTCAAATCCAAATTCAGGATGTAAAAAATCGGACCAAAGTGTCCATGCTTGTTCTTGAATCATAGATATCATAGTTGGGAAATCATTATCCGAAACACCGGGCAAATGATCTCCGTCTAAATCAAATATTAGATCTGCTCCAAGCCAATCTTTGTCAATCATTTTTCTTTCATTAGGATATCTGTAATAAGCAGTACTATGAAAACATGAATGAGGAGTTTTCTGATTCAAGTAATCTGATAGCCCTTTCTTATCCAAAAATCCTCTATGTCTGTCAGGAGGTCTAGAACCCCAAGGAATAAACATCCATTCCCTACTTTTCAATCTTGGAGGAACCCATAAATCATTATGATTCAAAGATTTATAGTAGTCTCCAAATCGTAGAGCGAAACGACTCCAGCCCTCTACCATAGTCTACTTAGAAAGTAGGTAGCAAATTAAGTTGAGGTTTAATCAATCAAGATTAAGATTAGATACTTTCTTGCCTTCAGATGCCGAATCTGCACCTGTAGCTTCAACATATGCTTCCCAACATACAAATTGGTCATCCATTACTATCGCTTCTGCAAAAGTCATTGCTTTACCTGTGATTGCACATACAGGTCCTAGTTGTCCTGTTGCTGTAGATAGTTTAGAAGCGTCCGGCATATTAACGTCGAAAAGAAACACTCTATTCAGCCTTACCATTCACCATACAGACATACACACAGTTTTGTATTAGTTTTCGACCGCCAAATCATGAACAGAGCCGAGAAGCCCTTCCGAGTAGGGCATTCACCAGATCCAGATGATGCATTCATGTTCCATGCAATGACCACCGGTGCAATAGATACGGAAGGGAGAGAATATGAACATGTACTATTAGATATTGAAACTCTGAATAAACATGCTATGGATGGTGAATATGAAATCTCGGCAGTTAGTATCCATTCATTTCCTGAAATTGCTGAAAAATATCATTTAATGAATTGTGGAGCCTCAATGGGAGAAGGATATGGGCCAATGGTTATTTCAAAAAGAGAAATGACAGAAGAAGAAGCTAAAACCAAGGTTATAGCAATACCAGGATTGGGTACTAGTGCTTACCTATCACTATTATTGGCTTGGGGCGATGTGAAAGTCGAAGTTGTCCCATTTGATGAAATACTGCCTAAAGTTGCTAGTGGAGAATATGATGCTGGTTTGATTATACATGAAGGGCAACTGACTTGGGAGTCAGAAGGAGTGAAACTTGTATTAGATTTAGGAATATGGTGGAATGAAAAAACAGGTTTGCCTTTACCCTTGGGAGGGAATGTAGTCAGAAAAGATCTAGGGATGGATCTATGTGAGTCATTAACAGAAGATGTAAAAAATAGCATAGTTCATTCACTGGAGAATCCTGACGAGGCATTGGAATTTGCCAAAAAATGGGGAAGAGGAATCGATGATGAAACTAATAAGGAGTTTGTAGGAATGTATGTAAACAATCGAACTATTGATTATGGCAAGGAAGGTAGAGATGCAATTAGGTTATTTCTCAAGGAAGGCCAGAAAATAGGAATGGTTGATGAAAACTTGATTGTTGACGACATTAAATTTATAGGATCAGGTGAATGAATGGAAGAAAGGAGAAAACCAGAAATTAGTCCTTTTGATTCAGTAGATCCCGCCCCACCTAGTGAAGATTCTAATGTTTCTTCTCTGAGACAAACATTAGGTGATGAAAATGAAAAAATGTTCCAAAGGATGAGGGCCTTATTCGCATTAAGAAACATTGGAGGTCATGATTCTGTTGATGCATTAACTGCTGCATTTTCATCGGATTCCGCATTATTAAAACATGAGATTGCTTATGTTCTTGGCCAAATGCAAGATCCACATGCTGTACCTTCTTTGATAGATAGGCTCTCAGATTTATCGGAGGATGTTATGGTTAGACACGAAGCAGCAGAAGCACTTGGTGCAATCGGAGACATGGTTGCTATGGACACCCTTAGAAAATTTCAAGATGACTCAGAGATTGTTGTCGCGGAATCCTGTGAAGTAGCAATTGATCTACTTAATTATGTTTCAAGTAAAGAATTAAATTATTCTTGAGATGGAAGCCAAGTAATTTCTCCTTCCATATTACAAACTTCTTCGAGAAAGAACTCCAAACCTTGTTTAGAAAAATCGTCAAGTCTATTTTGTACTTCAACAGAAAAGTATTCTGAGATTCTTTTCTCAGAAAAACCTAACTTCAAGGAAGTCCTTCTGATTACTTGATCTCTCCAAGAATTATCATCTAAGAAAATATCATATTGACGAACCATATCATTACTTGCTTTATTCAGGATTGGAATGGGAGAATCTTTTCGAGCCGCGAAAACACCGAAAACCATTGGAAATCCCGTCTTCCTAGTCCATTCTGCACCAAGATCAAGTTTCACTAAATCAGGATTATCCCGAGCAGCTATTAATGCTCTATCGCCGATTAATAATGCTCCATCTGATTCATCTAGCATCGCTGTTAAATCGGGGCCCTTATCATTGAACTTAGGGTCAAGATTCATTGATTTCAGTATCCACTTTAATAAGGCTCTAGAAGTAGAAGAATCAGAGGGTAGAGCTATGTCTCTCATATGCTCAATAGGCCTAGTCCCAAATAGAATTACAGAACCGACGTCACCCTGACTTACAATTCCGAGTTTGGGTATCAAAAGTAATTCATCAGAATGTTTGGCAAAATCCGCTGCAGGTATTGGGGCAGTGATGCAATCTCTCCTAAGTAAATGTCCGGTCAACCAAGAAGGTGGTGCCGGTAGAATCTTCCAATCATCCTCAAGTCCATCAAAAATTGGATCACAATTTGCGAATGCAACCCTGCCAAGTACATTTTCCCAAGACATTTGATCACGACGTAGATTGAGCTACAGGAAGTCTCCTATTATCGTCATCAGGTTTCCTTCTATAACGAGTAAAATTAGAATATGTAGTATTTCTTTTCACAGGTGTAGAATTGACATTCTCAATAATCTTAGCTAATTCTTCACTATCACTATCGAGTCTGGCAGAACTACCCGCCTCATGCATTATTTCCTCATGATTGACTGTACCATCAATATCATCAGCACCAGAATTAATGGCAATAGAAGCAACATTACTTCCTATATTCATACGATATGCTTTGATATGAGGAATATTATCTAACATAATTCTTGAAATAGCGATTACTCTAATTATTTCATTCAATGAGGCTAACTGTGCTTCAGGAAGTCTTGTTTTATCGGGGAGGAAAGGATAAGGGACAAAACATTGGAAACCACCACTAGCATTTTGTTGACTCCTTAATTTATGAAGATGAATTGCTCTTTCCCTGACTGTCTCAACGGTTCCAAATAACATAGTACAATTTGTTTTAATACCCAAACTATGGGCTATCTCATGAATGGTAAGATACTCTGCAGATGATTCCTTACCTCTACAAATTCTATTTCTTACAGTATCAACTAAAATTTCAGCACCACCACCGGGAAGAGAATCTAATCCTGCTGATTTTAGCCTAAACAATGTTTCCTCGACAGAAAGCCCACTCCTGGATGCAATATGTTTTACTTCTACAGCAGTCAATGATTTGATATGTATGTGAGGATAAGATTTCTTTGCAGAACGATATAAATTTTCATAATATTCGATATCCCAGTCTGGGTGCAAACCACCTACTGAGTGAACTTCATCAATAATTTCACTAAATGGTTCTATTCGGTGTAAATATTCTTCAACACTAAGGGCATATGCATCATTATGCCTTGGACCTTTGCGAAAAGCACAGAACCTACACGCTAAAACACAAATATTTGTAGTATTTACATGTAAATTATCGTTAAAATAAACATAATCTCCAAAGCGTGATTTCTTAATTAAATCTGCAAGAGCAGAGATTCCTGATAAATTAGGAGACTCGAATAGTTTAGTCCCCAATTCAACATCAACATTACCTCCTTTAACCAATATATTGTAACATTCAACGAGCAAAGAATCATTTTTTACAGATAAAGGTAAAGAAAAATTTTCTAAGACTTTTCTCCAGTCATTATTTCCTGCAAGGGGCGTCCCAATCATATTCCTACAACTGTCCGATATACTCAACAAATATCAACCAATGTATTGAACAATAGGAGTTACAGCACTGCAAACTATCAATAGCCAATTTCAATGACAGGTCAACATAAGGGGTGCTAATATTAACCTTGATGAAGCAGATTTAATTGAAATGGCGAGAAAATGTCGTATAGATATTGTTGAAATGGTGCATAAAGCAGGTGCAGGTCATCCAGGAGGATCGTTATCCGCAATAGACTTGATTGTCGGCCTTTATGGAACAGGATTCAGATTCAAAAAAGATAATCCAGATTGGCAAGATCGTGACAGATTCATTATGAGTAAGGGCCATGCAAGTCCAGCAGTATACTCAATACTTCATAACTTGGGTGTAATAACAAAAAATGATATTGATGGATTCAGAACTCTCGGATCTATTTGTCAGGGGCATGTAGACATGAAATGGACAGATGGAGTTGATTTTTCCGCGGGAAGTTTAGGCATGGGTCTTTCATTTGGTTTGGGTTGTGCAATAGCAGCAAAGATGGATGGAAGTGAAAGAAATATTTGGGTTATGATTGGTGATGGTGAAACTCAGGAAGGACAAATTTGGGAAGCTGCAATGGCGGCAGACTTCCATAAAGCTGGAAACCTAAATGTCATAATTGATAGAAATAGAATTCAAAATGACGATTTCATGGAAGTACAAATGGAAATAGGAGATATTGGAAATAAATTTGAATCATTTGGTTGGAAAATTATTGAGATAGATGGCCATAATATGGGCGAAATTGTTGAAGCAATTGAAGAGGCAACTAACGAACGTAGCCTCCCGTGTGCAATCGTCGCTCACACAATTAAAGGAAAAGGTGTATCATTTATGGAAAATAACCCTGCATTCCATGGTAAAGCACCTAATGATGATGAGCTGAAATTAGCGTTGGAGGAATTATCATGAGTGCTCCTTCATCAGGTGGGGCATCGAGAGATGGTTATGGTTCAGCATTGTTGAAATTATCTAACGACCCAAGAGTTGTTGTCTTAGAAGCAGATTTAGGGAAATCAACAAAATCTTGCTTATTTAGGGCGGAATATCCTGAAAGAACTGTTTCTATGGGGATAGCGGAGCAGAATATGATGCTAGTTTCCGCAGGCATGGCTTCTTCTGGAAAAATACCTTTTGCAAGCACATTTGCGATTTTTACGGAGAGAGCATTTGAGCAAGTAAGAAACGGAATTGCTAGACCAGGTTTAGTAGTACATATTTGTGGAAGCCATGGAGGAATACATACAGGAACTGATGGAAGCAGTGCTCAGTCAATAGAAGATTTAGCTATATACAGAACCATACCAAATATGACTGTGATGCATCCATGTGATGACCTCTCTGCAGAAGAATTAACATTACAATTACTAGATCATGGTAAGCCGTCATACACTCGTACTGCTAGAAATAAGGTACCAAGAATTTATGATGAAGAAACCGTAAAGGGAATAAAAATTGGCAAAGGAAATATCATCAAAGATGGAAATGATGTTGCCATAATATCTTGCGGCGTAATGGTTAATGAAGCTAAAATAGCTGCTGAGAAGTTGGAGAATGATGGAATTAATGCCTGTGTAGTTGATATGCATACAATAAAACCCCTAGATGGAAAATTAATTGACAAACTTACAGAACAATGTGGATGCTTTGTGACAGTTGAGGATCACTCAATAATTGGAGGTTTGGGCGGCAGTATTGCAGAATATCTTTCTAAAAATAAACCCACACCAGTAGAAATGGTAGGAGTGAATGATAGGTTTGGCGAGAGTGGGGGGACAAAAGAGTTAATGTCGCATTTGAATATTAATTCTGATGCCATTATTAATGCTGCGAACACAGTAATAAAACGTAAATAATTGCCTTAACAAGATGCTTTCTTGGGTTTCATTCATGAAGGAGCGGTTTGCCAATAGCAAATATGAATGAGGGGGAAAGACTTAGAGAATTACTCGATGGGTCGATGGACCCATCAGAATTGGAGTCTTATAACGAATATTACAGACTGGCTGAAAGGATTTATGGTAGAGAAGCTCTTGACGAAATGGGAATTAGTACACCTGAAGAAATCGAAGAAGAAGTAACTCAAAATGGAAACAGTGAATTCACACATGATGTGATATTACCTTCTCCAAAAAATGATTCAAACGTTGAAGAAACTATCAATTTAGATAATAGGCCAAAGAGAAGACTTTTTCTTACATTAATAGGGATAATTGGTTTACTGTTAGTGAGTTCAAATGTTTTAGTTGGTGTAGATGCAATTATTCCAGATTCAGTTATTATACTGTGTGAGGATTTAGAACAACCAGGGGAAATAGAATTCAAAAATTTTGAGCAAGTCAATGGGAGTACTTTGACAATATTTTGGACTGTTAAAAATGTTACAATTGGCGAAAGCTACACGATAGTTTGGGATATTTCTCAAAATGGATCACAAGAACTTGTAGATAGTGGAAATGTTAGTTGGCAAGCAAATGGCAACACATTTACTCATCTGAGAAGTGTCAATGTTGAAACAGAACCTTATGCTTGGGCATCATGGCTTTATGATGCTAATATGACAATAATTTCGACAACTGTTGGAGATTATAGCAGTTCAGAAATAAGTACAATGTCCACCATTGAAAGCGATAAAAAATGTGAAGATAATCCTAAATTAAAGTTGGATGAAATAATGAATTATCAAGATCTAGAATCATGGACTCAAGCAGGAGAAGGAGATATGCTCGATGGAATGCTGATTATGACTTTCTCATTTATCTCATTATTCGGTATGAGGAAAAAGAAAAATTAATACATTCGAGCAATGTGTTGTTTTCTTGTAGTTAATTTACCAGTGATTACACAATTTTCTGGTTCTGAATAAGGTTCAATAGAATCACCAAGTAAAGTTAATCCAGTAGATTTTTCGAGAAGTTCTGCATCGGCATCATTACCATCAAATGCTAATTCATAGACTATACCATCTTCTAGTGAGGAACACAGTTTCAAACCATCATTTGTGGATTCGAAGCCTGGGAATTTCTTGACTAAATTAGACATATGTGTGGAAGAGCGTTCCAATAATTGATCAGATATCATTTCCAAATTGTCAGATATTGTTTCTGAAAGGTTATCCAAGCTAGCCTCTACCTTGCCTCCTGTTCTAAGTGATAAAACACATTTATTTTCAGCAAGATCTCGTGGTCCAAATTCCAACCTAATCGGGACTCCTTTAATTTCCCAATCATAATGCTTGCCACCTGGGCGTTTATCTCTATCGTCTAAATGAACTCTAAATCCTGCTGATTTGAGATCGGCAGCGATCTCCTTAATTTTAGGCAATACTTGCTCATTTATATGAGCCGCTACTGGCATTAGAATCACTTGGTAAGGAGATACTGAAGGAGGTAAAATTAGTCCTGAGTCATCACCATGCATTCCAACTACAGCTCCTAGCAATCTTTCTGACATTCCAAAGGTTGTTTGATGACAATTTTGAGTATTACCGTTTATATCCTCATAATTCAAATCAAAGGCTTGAGCCCACTGATCACGGTAATGGTGGTAAGTAGCTATCTGTAATGTACGTCCATTTGGCATTACTGCGTCAACTGCGGTAGTATACCATGCACCAGGGAAAGTATCCCAAACAGGTCTCTTAGAGACTAAAACAGGTAAACACAGAGATTTCATTAGTTTTTGCACAATTTGAGCATCTTCCTCTATTTGTTTGGTCGCACCTTCTTCATCTTTATGAACAGTATGAGCCTCGAAAAAATGTATTTCTCTAACCCTAATAAATGAACGTGTTTGCTTAGTCTCATAACGGAAAGTATTGACTATTTGGAACGTTTTTAATGGTAAATCTGCATGGCTTCTAACCCATAATGAAAACATAGTATACATCGGTGTTTCAGAAGTTGGTCTAAGGAACATTGGCACATCAAGTTCATTATCACCACCCTTTGTAACCCAATAGACTTCTTTCTTAAATCCAGAATCTTCTTCCTCCATTCTAAGCTCTGATGGATCTACTCCTTGTTCCCTAGCTGCTTTGAGTCTAGAAACAAGATGATTTTCTTTCTCAAGAAGATCTTCTGGCACTAACAAAGGAAAGTTATATTCTTGATGACCTGATTTTTCCATTTCATCTCGTGTGAGACTATCGATTAACCTCATAGTTGACCAACCATAAGGCTTCCATACATCCATTCCTTTGATTGGATACCTTTTGTCGACTAAATCCGAAATCTCGACAATAGCAGGATACCAAGCATTGAAATCTGACTTTGGAGGAATCCCTCTCTTAGCCTTACCATGCTTTGTCATGATTATATCCAGTAATAGATTATCCTTCAATGTGCCGCATGTAAAATCTATTCAGAAATGATTTTTTCAATCTCTAAACAGATATCAATTTCATCCTGCAATACTTTGACATCCCCCTCATTACTTACTAACCTAGCTCTTGGTGAATTTTGGTCTCCAATTTGCTCTAATATGTTTGCAATGACAAAATCAACCCCATATTTTGAAATCTGATTAAGGGATTTTTCAATTAACTCTTCTTCGGAAACACCGGTTTCTAATTTGAAGCCTATCCTAATGCTATCTCCAACTAAGTCTGTTAGCTCGGGAATATGTTTCAATGTAGGTTGAAGTTCAATTTCCCATTTATCTTGCCCACTAGGCCTCTTACCTTTTTCAGGAATCATAGAATAATCTAATACAGCAGCAGAATGTATCCAGACATCTGGTTTAATTTCTGATTTTGCTAAAGAAAGTGATTCTGACAGCATTTCTTCAGGAGATCCGGCACGAATAATATTGGGTAATTCAATTGTTGGTTGTGCTGAGGTTTTTCCTGCAATACAGTATACTTCATGCCCATTCATGAAAAGATGTTCTGCGATTGCCCAACCAGTTTTACCAGATGAAGCATTTTGAATTGCACGAACAGAATCTATAGGTGCCCTAGTAGCACCAAGAGTGATTGCAACCTTTCTTCTATTTGGTAAAAAGGAATTGACAAGATTGGATAATTTTGATACTATCACAGCAGGTGATGGTTGTTTCCTTCTTCCCTCTTTCTCACTATCTACAAAGTAATAATTTCCTTCCAGAGTTATTTCTTCTAACAAATCAGTAGTTACCGGATCATCAAACAAATCTTGGTGCATTGAAGGGACAAAAACAATCGGAGTTTTATTTCCTCTGGCTGCACTCAGTGCCATCATTATAGGTGAATCCATTATTCCATGAATATGTTTTGAGATAGTATTTCTTGTAGCTGGAGCAACAATAACAATGTCATAACTATCTAACTGCTTCATTTCTGGTTTCCAATCAGTTATGACTTCCTGCCCAGAAGCCCAAGATAATGCCAATGGAGAAATAATTTTTTCAGACTCCTTTGACATCATTATCGTTAATTCGGCACTATGACGCCTAAATTCTCTACAAAGACGTACAGATTCGACTGCAGCAATCCCACCTGAAACAATAATTAGGACACTTTTATTTTCCAAACTTGAGCTGAGAATCTCAACCCCTGTGTCCTTTGTCACACACCTCGCAGAGGGGGAGCATTGATGAGTTCGTCGCAACACAAACATCGACATGGGGGTGCGAAGATGGCGAATCAAGTAATGGAAAATCTACATAAACATCTATACAGATTTATGATAATTGATTTATTATTGTGCTTTTTAATAATCTCAACATATACTTTTTCCAGTACAATTTGTTCAATTTTAATACTTATATGGCCATTATTCGCAGTAATTTCCTTCAAAAATAAAAACAAAAGAGGAGATTCAATGGCAATGATTGTATTGATTATGTTGTCACTGATTTTCATATTATCTGGATTAAATGAACTTAGTAAAGAAGATACAACCAGTACAATTCAAGGTTTTCTATTGATTTTATTATCTTTAACTACATTTAGAAGAGTTAGAACCATACGTGACCCCACATACAAGAATTGGTATAATAGACTAAATGAAGACCTTAGCGATATAAGAGAAAAAATGACAGAAGAAGAAGTATTAGCAACCTGTCCAAGTTGTTCGACATTACTTGCAGTTATTCCAAGTAAGCTATCAATTGATGATAAGTGCCCGAACTGTAATGCTAATCTAGTAAACTAAAATTTACATCTTTTCCAAGGCAATTGAAATTCCCATTCCACCGCCTATGCACATAGTTGCTATAGCTCGTTTAGAATTGGTAGATTGAAGGAGACTAGCGGCTTTACCAGTAATTCGGGCTCCAGAGGCGCCAAGAGGATGTCCTATCGCTAGTGCACCTCCATGTAAATTAACGATCTCAGGATTAATCTGCAAATCATCAATTACCGCTAGACTTTGGCTAGAAAATGCCTCATTTAATTCAAATAAATCTACATCATCTATATCCCAATTGGCCCTTTTTAGAACTTTTTTAATTGCCTCGATGGGTCCTATTCCCATAACATCAGGAGCGCAACCTGTAACAGCACCTGCTACAATTCTAGCAATAGGTTTGAGATTATTTTTTTCTGCGAAATCTTCACTACATACAACCATGAAAACAGCACCGTCAGTTAGTGGCGAAGAAGTTGCTGCTGTAACTAATCCATCATCTCCAAATGCAGGATTAAGCTTGGCCATTGATTCCAAATTAGTGTTACCACGTATGCACCCATCCTCGCTTATTATTCCATCATCACTTTGAATACTTACGATTTCATTGGCTAATAGACCATTACTTTGAGCAGATGCAGCTTTTTGATGAGATAAGAGAGCAAACTCTTCATGTTGCAGACGTGTTTGATTCCAAGCCTTGGCAACATTCTCAGCAGTTTGACCCATGCCGATGTAAGCATCGGGAAATTTGTCTTCTAATTCGGAAGAAGGACTCCAATTGAAACCTCTTCTTTGGACGCGGCTCATAGACTCAACACCACCTACTAAGATACAATCCCCCCAACCAACTTCTATATGTGCCGCTGCAGAAAGAATCGCCTGCATTGATGATCCGCATAGTCTGTTGATTGTGGCTCCTGGAACAGTATTAGGTAAATCACCTAAAAATGTCAATAAACGCCCTAAATTATAACCTTGTTCTCCTTCAGGATAAGCGCAACCTAGAATTAAATCATCAATCATTGAGCCAGATAGATTATTTCTTTTCATCAATTCTCTAATCACTTGACCTGCCATTTCGTCGGGTCGAACATTTGCTAATTTACCCTTGTGTGCTCTATGAAAGGGAGACCTGAGCCAATCAACAATCACTGCCTTCATATATCTCCGAGAACAACATACAACATAATTATTGGCAAGTAATTGATAGTTCAGACCAGACTATATCCACCGTGAGGTTCTTGAAAGAAATTAAACTCGAAGTGTTTGATAATATGATTAGAGAATGCAGTAGACACGGATATTACTCCGACGACCACCTTTGTCCGGCATGTAATGAAGAAGGGAAATTTATACTACGCTCACGAGAAAGAGATAGTCTAGCGAGAAGATTAGCATTGATTTTGAGACACGCTCCGGAGAAATTTGACCTTGAAATGGATATCAACGGTTGGGTTGATGTAAAAGATATAATTAGTAGATTTAAGAAACAGAATGAGAGAAGATACCATTGGTTAAGACCTCATCATTTTAGAGCAGTTTCTGAAACTGATGGGAAAGGAAGATATGAGGTCAGAGGTAACATGATTAGGGCAACATATGGACATACTCTTGAAATTGAATTAGATCTTCCTACCGACAACATACCTCCATCATTGTTCTACCCATGTAATCCTGATGAAGCTGAGAATCTATTAGAAATTGGAATTACCCCTAGTGGAAGAGCACATGTTCATCTTTCATCAAGTATTAGGTCGGCTGCAGAAGCTGGTAAGGTACATTACAAACTACCTACATTACTAGAAATTGATACGGCCAGAATGGAAGCAGATGGAGAAACAATTTGGCATGCAGGAGTTACAGTTTACCTTGTTGAATCTGTAGATTCTAAATATATCACTAAAATATCTAATGATAATCCTGAATATGAAGTTGCAAGAGCAAGATGGGTAGATGAAGAAGAATAATTAAATAAATTCTCCACAATTTATACAAAAATCAATGTCAGAAGTTATGGGCTTTTCACAAGATGGACAAAAACCACTTGAAGATTCTTTGGAAACTTTCTCATCAGACACCACCCTGACTGGAGAGTCTCTTTCAACAAAAGGAGGGGCAATGTCTTGGACAAGACTCATCAAACTACGAAAGTTAATTGTTTCTTGTATTGCACATTCTAATTGAATTTGGCGTCTTTCTCTCTCTTCAACATCCTCAATTGACTTGACATCATCTAATTGTGATTGGAGCCATCTTTGGAATTTTTCAATATCGGATTGGTCTGACACAAACTTTCGAATAAACTCTATGAAATGAACCCATCGTTTAGAAATGCAGAGAAAATGAAATGAATACAGCAATATGTGTAACTCTATTCGAAGACATGGGGTTGGCTGTGTCTAAGAATAAGATTGTGATTAAATTAGGTGGAGGACTAATTACAGATAAATCTCAATACAAAGTAGTTCGGGAAGATAGAATTCATTCGGTTTGTAGAGTTATTTCGGAACTAATAGAGGGGGGAAATTCAGTAATAATAGTTCATGGTGCCGGTTCATTCGGCCATCTAGAAGCGAAAAAATGGAATTTATCGGAAGGATATGATAAAGAAATTATTGATCAACAAAGGTTAGCAGTCAAGAATGTAAGAAATGATATGATTGAATTAAATAATTATGTATTAGATAAATTAAAACAATTCAATATTGAAGGGATTTCTCACCCACCATCTAAGTGGGCGAATGACTTAGGGGCTGAATTCAAAGGAGACGTTAGCATATTGGATAAAGAAAAGGAAGGAATGGTTCAAGTTACTTTCGGAGATGTAGTAGATGTATATGATCACAGAGAATTTGGAATATTATCAGGTGATGACCTAATGGTAAGAATATGTAAAGAAATTCCTGACATTACTCATTGTATTTTCCTCCTAGGAGATACTGAAGGGCTACTGACTAAACCTCCTAATGAAGATGGTTCAGAACTAATCTCCCTGTGGTCTAGAGAACAAGGAATTACAGGTAGGCATGAATCAAATCAAGATGTCACAGGAGGAATATTTCTGAAAGCCGAAAGTGCAAGTGAGATTGCTCAGAATATCACTAATGTTTGGATGATTGATGGAAGAAAACCGGAGAGAATCCTTGAACTTCTACAAACTGGCAATACTATTGGTACTAAAGTAATTTAATCATTCATCTATTATATGTAATCGTCCTCGGAGAGGTGAGAAACATGGGAGAAGAGACCCAAGATAGCAGTCTAAGTAAACTTGATTCATCCCAACTAGAGATGATGAAAGAAATGTGCCTAGTGGTAGATAAAAATGACAAAGTTATTGATTCAGCAAGTAAGATAGATTGCCACAGAGGTAAAGGAATCAGACATCGGGCATTTAGTGTACTAATCTTTGATTCAGAAAATAGACTTCTGATGCAGCAGAGGGCTATAGAAAAAATTACGTTTCCAGGAATATGGGCCAATAGTTGTTGCAGTCACCCTTTAGATATTGAAAATGAGAATGGAGATGCAATAAAGGGAGTCATTCATGCCAGTAAAAGAAAGATGTTCCAAGAATTAGGAATTCCTGAAGAGGTCTCATCTAATTGGGAGTTTAATCACATAGGTAGGTTTGAGTATAGTTGTAGATGGGACGATGAATGGATTGAACATGAAATAGATCATGTCATAATAGTCAGAGCGACACCCGAATTATCAATTAATGAGAATGAAATAAAGGAAACAAAATGGCTCAACCATCAAGAAATTATTCACATGTTAGAAGGTGAAAATGAATGGGCCGATGCCATAATTGCACCATGGTTCAGAATGATCTGGAAACATTTCATAGAACCTGATTATCCAGACATGGAAGCATTACTAAAGAGTAAATCGTCAAATATAATTAATTGTGGCAGGCTATCAATAAATAATAAATCAGATAGTCAGGAGCTGAAATCGGCACTTAGTAGACATAAAGAAGTTGTAGAAAAGGAAATAATGAAATCAATGGATAAGATTAGGCAAAATAGACTGCACGGTGCTATGACACATCTTTTTACAGGTGGAGGAAAAAGATACAGAGCAATTCTCCCTAGATTAGTAGGAGAAGCAACCGGAAACGCGCATGAGGGACATTACACTCTAGGCTCAAGTATAGAAATTATACACAACTTCACACTTGTTCACGACGATATCATGGATCAAGACCCTATTAGACGGGGGTTGAATGCTGTACATGTTGAATACGATGATGCAACTGCAATAAATGCTGGAGATGCAATGCTCGCAGTTGGATTTGAGATATTAGCAGATTCTGATGAGATTAGTCCTGAGAATCTTAAGTTTCTAGTTCAGTCTATTGGTGAGATGGTAAGAAGAGTAGCAGAAGGGCAACAGGAAGATTTCGACTTCGAACAAAGAGAATATGTTAGTGAAGAAGAATATATTGCTATGATTGCAGGTAAGACTAGTGCGATGTTTGAAACTTGTGCAGAGACAGGTGCAAAGCTTGCTGGTGCCGATTCAGAAACTGTAGAAAACATGGCAGTTTGGGGACTTAAATTAGGATTATGCTTCCAGTTAATGGATGACTTGATTGATATCACAGGAGATACCGCGACTCTAGGTAAACCGGCTGGCTCTGACGTAGTTCAAGGTAAAAAAACACTAATCGCGATTCATGCATTAGATAGTGGGAATGATTTGCCCACATTCTCAAAAGTATATGGTAAAGGAAAATGCTCTGATGAAGACTTAGCTAAAGCAGTTGAAGAATTAAGAAATAATGGATCTATTGATTATGCCATGGATAGAGCAATGAGATATCACTCAGAAGCGCATAGTATTCTTGATGGACTCAAACCATCTCCTGCATTGGAAGTTCTAAGGCAACTTACTGATATGCAATTAACAAGAATTAATTAATGCATATAGCATCTAATTCACTAACTATATCTCCGTCAATATTTCTCATAGTAGCATAGACTCTGTCACCTATTTTCAAAGGCCCAACTCCCTTTGGTGTTCCGGTCCAAATGTAATCTCCGGGAGATAAATCATACCATTTTTTAAGATGGAAAAGTAAGGTATCAATATCATGTACCATCAGACTAGTTTTCGCATTCTGTCTTAGTTCATCATTGACTAATAAGGAAATTTCTTTGACCCTTTCATCCCAATCAGTCCATGTTCCTAAAACTGCTGAACCCCTAAATGATTTACCTTCAGTCCATGGCCAACCTTTTTGCTTAGCTAATCCCTGATGAGTACGATTAGTTGTATCGCATCCAACACACATGGATTCGGGGAACAAGTTTTCATCTAATCTGATTACCAATTCCACTTCATGATCTATGTGATCATTATCATTCATCAATTTTATTACATTTTTACCATTAATATCTGAGAGGACATGGGAGGACTCTGGCATAATAAAAAATCTAGGATAATCAGTAATATCGCCACCAATTTCTTCTGCATGTGCAACATAATTCCTAAAGCAAGCCCAACCTACTGGCATAATCCATCCTAGAGGATATAGGTCTTGACTGCATCGATTGTAAGGAATAAATCAATAGGGTTGAAAATATATGAGCCTTTAGTAGTAATCATGGACGATAACCCGTATACCATCTTGGGAGTTACTAAAGATGCTACGGATGCAGAAATAAAGAGAGTTTACAGGAAATTAGCAAGACAGTATCATCCTGACAGAAATCCAAATGATGCAGCGGCTGAAGAAAAATTCAAGTCAATACAATCTGCTTATGATAAGATCGGAACTAAAGAATCAAGAAAAGAGTATGATAATAGAGATAGAATGAATGATATTTTCGGCAATGGGAATCCCTTCTCTGGTTTCGGAGGAGGATTTTCTGGAGGTGTTGATATTGGCGATATATTTTCACAGTTTGTTGGTGGAAGAGGAAGGTCAGGAAATAATTTTAATCAACAAAGAGAAAGAAGTTCTAGCAGTCCAAATAATGAGATTAAAAGAGGCAGCGATATTGAATCTGCATTGGACGTTTCTCTAGATGATGCAAAAAAAGGAAAGGAAATCAAATTTAATCATAGAAGACTTAAAATTTGTAAAAAATGTAACGGAACTACATTTGGTACCACAAAAAGTTGTATAGAATGTAATGCAATGGGAATTACAACAAGGGAATCAACAATTACTGTTAAAGTTCCGCCAGGTGCAGTACAAGGACAGCAGTTAAGATTGAAAAAAATGGGTAATGAGCATCCTAATGGCGAACCTGGAGATTTGATTATTAATATTAGACTGGATGCAGAAGAAGGTAGAAGATGGGAAAATGGAAGGTTGATTCAAGAAGTATCAATTAGTTATAGCACATTGATTCTTGGTGGCAAAATAGAAATTAGAACACCCTCCAATAAAAGAATACAAATTGATATACCTGCAAATAGTAAAATTGGAGATAGGAGAAGATTGAATGGGCACGGACATGATGGAGGTCCTCTGGATATCGAATTATCGATATTAGAACCTGAAAAATTAACAAAGAAACAGATACAAGCGTTGGAAAAATTGAAAGAATCTGGATTATGAATAATTACAATGAATCATATACGAGATTAGTCATGATATACCCATGAGAGACTTCAGGAAAGTTGCATCAGTACTAATTCCTAAGAGGAAGAAGGTACATCTGGCAGTACTGATACTGTCATTATTGATGATTCCCGGATTCAATGCTACATTAACTCCTATTGATATTGAATCATACAATTTGGAATCTCCAGAATTAGAAGCAGCAGAAGTAATGAGAGAAGAATTCTCAGGAGCTGGAAATATTTGGGGCTTCGGATTATTTGTTAAAGACTCGGAATATTTTGGTGAAATGCCTTCGGAAGTCTCTCAAATAGATGAATTCTCAGGAGTTAATTCGGGTCAAGATGAACCATTGGGAGGAATTCTGAATTTATCAGTTCTAAGAGAAATCGATCGGAAAGCTAGTTTCTTATCAGAACATGAAATTTCAGAGTACTATCTGGCATTTGCATCGGAAATATCGGGGAAGCCAATTATTGGAGTACTAGATTTAGCTACAGAATTTAGAGTATTCATGGCAGATGAATCTCTTTTAACTAAACCACAATTTAATCCTGAGACTCTCAGAATGGAAGATGCACCTACAAATTGGTCGGATTGTGGAGTTCTAGAATGTCTGACATTTGATGATGAAAATATAACTCAAGAACACATTGATTTAGCCGCACACAGAATGGCAAATAATAGTAAAGGAGCATTTCTAAGATTTCTTTCCATAGATAGAGCCTTTGTGGAGGATAATAATAGCTCATTATTAGGCCCAATAGGAGGGACATTGGGTGAAAATGGGACTATACAAGCAGATTCATGGGGTTATGGAAGATGGTCCGCATCTTCAGCATGGCTAATACTAAATCTAGATAGACAAAAAATGCAGAATGAAGGATGGACATTTACATGGATGAATGCAAGTAATGAATGGGGATATGAACTAGAAGGCGTAGAGCTTTCTACCGACCCTATTAGATACACTATAGATGAATGCAAAGAGAAAGAAGAGAATAAACAACCATTATGCTCAGTTGAATGGTTATATCTCTCCATAGAAGAAGATTTGAGAGCACAGGATGATTTAGTAGCAACAATACTGTTGGGAGAAGGCCCAAATGTTGAAGTAAATAGAGAACTTCTTTCTAGTGTATATTTGATTATCTTAATGGCTATTGTAGTTATTATATTATTATGGCTTAGTTTGAGAAGATTATCAGATGTTATAATTGTGTGTACAGGATTAGTTCTTTCTTTGTTATGGATGCAAGGATTAATCGGTTGGAGTATTATTTTTGGAAATAAATATAGTTTAGAAATTATTTTTAGATCACAGTTTTCTAATTTGCTACCAATCCTAATTTTAGCCTTGGGTATAGATGATAGCCTGCATGCATTACATCGATATAAGGAAGAAAGGAAGAAAGGGAAATCAAGTAAAGAATCTGCTGAAGAGTCTATTTCACGTGTAGGTAGGGCCATTCTTTTGACATCAACTACAACGATTGTGGCTTTTCTAGCCAATCTCACATCAAATATCGCTGCGTTGAGATCTTTTGGAATTGAAGCCGGTTTAGGAGTTGCCTCGGCTTTTCTATTAACTGGACTTTGGGTACCTCTGGTAAGGTTAGATGTCGATTTATGGCTAGATAAAAGAGGTAAATTAGAAAAAGACAATGAAGATCAAATACATATTATTCCTAAAGAATGGTTAGTAAATCTAACTTCATTTTCTGCGAATAAAGGAGCCTCTGTAGCAATTATTGCTCTACTAATAACATTGTTAGCTGCTCCTCTAATGTATTCTCTTGAAGGAGATTTTCAGATTGATGATTTCTTAGATGAAGATTCAGATTTTGCTCAAGGTGTTTTCCTTGTCAATCAAAGATTTATGGATGGAGAGCCAGGATATATATTGGTTGAAGGAGATATTGCAAATCCAAAGGTTATCAAAGCTATAACTGAAACTAGGGAAAATATGAATTCTCACGATAGAGAATTAGACCCGGATCAGATCTCAAGGACCCCTTCAGGAGAAGTTGAACTAATAGCGTTAGATGAAATATTGATATTTGCACAAGCTGCGATGTACGAGAATATTACTCCTTTTGAAGAAGCAGGATGGGATTCAACAGAAGATGATGGAGGGCTTGACTGTGAAACAATGAGTCTATTATATCCAGGAGTGGGGATAAGAAAGATACCTGTTTTAGAAGATAGAGATTGCTTAGTTTTCCTATATGGTTTTATTTTGACTAGAGGGGTACCTGCTAGTGGCGGTTATCCTGCTTTACCGCCAACAATTACTTCTGAATATATTCAAGCAAGTACAATTATTGATTTTGAAAAACCATGGCTAGATAAATCTGGCGAGACGCCGAAATATACGCGCATGACAATGAGATTTGGTCTTTCAAATGCAGAACAGTTTGCAAAGATAGGGCCAGCTTTGGATCAACTCATGGATGATATGCAGCCATTTCAGAATCTTTCTTCCACTAACATTGTAAAGAGAGGAGACATAAATTCCGCATTTATTTCCGATGATTATCCTGTCACGTGGGCAATACCTACAGGAGACCCTGTGACTAGATTTGTGGCAGCTGATTCTATGCAGAATGAAATGCAGTCAACATTATTCTTAGGATTAGTATTCTGCACATTCACTCTTTGGTGGGGCTTTAGAGATGAACATAAACTCACGGAAAGACTAGGGATGATTAGAGAAAAGAAAGTTATTTACTCTGTGAAGACTATACTTGCAATGATGTTCACCGGAGGAATAATGACATTTTTAGTAAGTTCTAAAGTAGGTATTATTTTTGCAGGTTTAACTCTCGGACTGAGTATTTTCTGGGGGATCTCAGGCTTTGGTATTGCAGTGATTACCACAACTCCGATTTTTATTGTTATAATATGGCTATATGGATTAATCGAAGTTGCTGGCTATGGACTAAACATGGTAACTGTAGCAATCGCCGCAATGTCCTTAGGTGTGGGTATTGATTACGTGATTCATGTTGTAGAAAGGTTCAGAGAAGAACAAGAAAATGGACATGATACAATTACTTCTATTGGAATTGTCGGTGGTGCTTCGGGACTAGCATTGTTTGGTTCCGCACTATCTGATATCGGAGGTTTCTTGGTAATTACACAATCAAGTATGGGATTCTTCTCCACATTTGGATTATTTTGCGCGATAATGATTGGGCTTTCTCTAGTTGCAAGTATGATATTAGCACCATCATTGATTGGAATTATCTATAATGAAAAGACCTAACAAAAAGGAAATCCTTCTAAAGGATGAAGAATTAATCAATCTTGATAATTAGCTTCACCAGGAATCTCTTCTTTCAGACCCTTACGTTGCCTAATTTCTCCTGTAACCTTATGGAATAAAGCAGCAGGTAACTGTACGAATCCCGCATTCTCAGTATTCCAAACAGCCCTTCCTTGACTGGCCGCTCTAATATCATTGGAGAAACCAAAAGATTCTGCAACTGGCATCTTACCAATTACACTAGCAGTTCCACCATCGACAGGCATATCTTCGATTATTCCTCTGCGAGTTGTTAATTCTCTAGTCACTCCACCAATCACGTCATTAGGAGCATCGATCCTAATGTTTTGCATTGGTTCGAAAATTACTGCTCTAGATCTCAATACAGCACCCTTTACTGCATTACGAACAGCAGGAATTGTTTGCGCGGGACCACGATGGATCGCGTCCTCGTGAAGTTTAGCATCTACTAATCTAACTAAAACACCCATAAGAGGTTCTTCAGCAGTTGGTCCTTTCTTACAAACATCATTGAAGCCTTCAATCATTAATTCTCTAGTTTCATGAAGGTTCTGGATACCTTTAGTATCGTTAACAAAAACATTCGTTGCATTTATTGCATAAATCTTCCTCATCAAATCTTTGTCCATACCAAACTCTGCAAACTTATTTCCTACATCTTTAGCATCTTTCGTCCTAACAGGGCCGTCTCCAAAGTGACCTTCTCTAAGTGCGTTAATGACATCTTGCGGCAATGGTTCACATTCTATGTAGAATCTGTTATGTCTATTTGGAGATTTACCTTCAAATGGTCTTCCGCTATTACTACCTTCAATTGATTCACGGTATACTACAATAGGTTCACTAACCTTAACCTTGATATTTTGTTCTTCTTGCATACGGAAAATTGTAATTTCAAGATGTAATTCACCCATCCCTGCTAAAAGAGCTTCTCCGGTTTCTTGATTAGTAGTAACTTGTAATGATGCATCTGCTTTGGCCAATCCTCTAAGAGCATCGATGAACTTAGGTAAGTCCTTCATTGATTTTGGCTCAACCGCAACAGTAACCACAGGTTCTGAATAGTGTCTAATTGCTTCGAAAGGAGTTGCCTCTGGGTCTCTAGAAATGGTTACACCGGCTGCAGCACTCTTGACACCGGTCAATGCAGCAATATTTCCTGCGGAAACTTCCGGCACTTGTATTCGATCTCCTCCAACCATCATACTAACCTGTTGTACTCTCTCTGCCTTCGCAGCTCCAATTGCCCAAACACTTTCACCATGTTTAATCGAACCCGAATATACACGACCAACAGCAACTTCTCCAGCATGAGGGTCCATCCATATCTTTGTAATCATCAATTGAAGAGGGCCATCTGGATCTGTTTCAAGCATTGATTTACCTACTTCTGAGTCAAGATCTCCCTGCCAAATATTTGGAATACGATATTTCTGGGAAACTAATGGAGATGGTAATTGCTCTACTGCCATATCTAATAGAACCTGATGAACAGGTGCTTTCTTAGCCAATTCTTTTTGTTCGTCATTGTGGCAGTGTTCAAAGATATCTTTGAAATTAAGACCTGATTTAGTCATATATGGTATTGACATTCCCCAGTTGTAATATGCTGAACCAAATGCCACAGTTCCTTTCTGTACAGAAACTTGCCATTCTTTAGATAACTCAGCAGGTGCGAAGGTAGCAATTAATTTGTTGACTTTAGTAATAATTTTCTCAAACCTCTTCATCATCTCAGGGCCATCAATCTGTAATTCATTGATTAATCGGTCAACTTTGTTAATGAAAAGTACTGGGCGAACTTTTTCTTTCAGTGCTTGTCTAACGACTGTTTCTGTCTGAGGCATTGTTCCTTCAACAGCACATGCCAATATAATGCAACCATCTACTGCACGCATGGCTCTAGTAACGTCTCCACCGAAATCTACGTGCCCTGGAGTATCGATTAAATTAATTAGATAATCATCGCCATCGATTTCGTGAACCATTGATGCACTTGCTGCGTTAATTGTAATTCCTCTAGCACTCTCTTGCTGATCGAAATCTAAAACACGAGATTTACCTGCTAAATCTTCCGACATCATGCCTGCTCCCGCAATCAAATTATCAGAAAGTGTAGTTTTACCGTGGTCAATATGCGCTGCAATAGCAAGATTTCTTATTTTCTCTCTAACGTGCATAACTTCAGTTGCTCGCTTTATGTTGTCTTCTTTACGACCCATACAATCACCTTATGATAGCCCGCCGACCCAACTTCGGTTCATAAAGCCGATTGTATCACTACGTGATACAGGTTGTTACTAGGAGTCTAAGAATAAAACTAGAATCATCTTGCAGATGATGCGATTCTCTCTACTTCGTCTCTCTTACTGACTGCGAAAGAGCCAACATCTCCACTAGCTGCTTTAGTTAATTCAGAAATAATTCCTTCTGTCAAAGTTTTCTTACTTTTTGCAGTTGCAGAAGCACAACCAATTCCAAGGTTTCTCAAAGCGATATCTAAGCGTCTGCTAGGAGATGAATCTACAGCTTTAGGAGCACTTACTGCTCCCATCTTGATTCTCGTAGTTTCCTCGCATGGAGCAGATTCAATTATTGCATCAATAAATACCTGCAAAGGATTCTCATCCTTTCTCTCAGAGATTGCATCTAATGCACTCTCGAAAGCTTTTGCACAGTGCTGTTTCTTTCCGGAAAACTGACCTGAACGCATTAAGTTGTTAATGAATCTCTCAACAACTGATAATTTCGATTTACCAAACCATGAATTTGCATGTCTTCCACCACTATGAGGGGTGCCGATTGTTGTCAGATTGATGTAAGGAGCAAGTCCCGGATCAGAACATGTAACATCAGTTGCATCCCACTTACCAAAAACCATAGTTCCTATACCAGCTATAGGAGATACTTGTGTAGATTGATTTTCTTCAGACATTCAAACACCTCATCGAACTGGTTTCTCTTTACGGCCACGAACCATCTCATCAAGAGAGACCCCGTTAACCTTGATTACTTTGTATCGAACACCAGGAAGATCTCCCATGGATTGACCTCTAGGACCTCCGATACCTTCTACTAAAACTTCATCGTGTTCATCAATAAATGAAATTGCACCATCTCCAGGAGCAAAGGCTGTAAGTTTATTTCCAGTCCTGATAAGAGATATCTTGACAGCTTTACGAATTCCTGAGTTTGGTTGTTTAGCTTCGAAACCTACTTTTTCCACAACTATTCCCTTAGCTTGCGATGAACCCTTCAAAGGATCGTGTTTCAAAACTCCACCTTGACGACGTTTAATCTCACGGTCGCGAAATCTCTTTTCTTTCCAGCGATATTTACGGCGGTCACTTTTCATCTTCGATCCGGAGAAAAGTCCTCTACCCAAGCAATAACACCTCTAAGACGGGCCGCCGACCTACCTGTGGTATAAGAGCATGACGGGGGAGCAGTGGGTAGAAGTTCGACCCTAAAACCCATTTTCTTTCGCTAACATTGAAATCGAAATGGCATCGGGTTGTTAACATGGCGTTCCGGGATTTACTTGTTGATGTTAAAAAAATTGATACGAAAACCAGCGTAATACACGGAATTTTAAATAATTCAAGGGATTTCAATCATATCCCATTAGTTTTCAAGAACCTAACTGAGGCACCCAATCATTCTGCGGCACTAAATGTACTAACCAGAAAAAGGATTTGTGAAACATTTGATGTAAGTCCTGGCGAGTTAATTGATATTTTAGCATGGGCTATGAACAACCCTTGTGAGCCAGAAATTATTGATTCAAGCCAAGCACCTGTTATGGAAAACACTATGGAAAAAGTAAATCTTAACAAAATACCAATCCCATGGCATTATCCAGAAGATCGCGGCAGATATCAATCAGCATCTGTGATTATTGCACAATATAATGGAATTAGAAATATGTCTTTCCATAGACAATTTTTGAGAGATGAAAACCATACTGTTTCAAGATTTGTACCGAGACACCTTAGAACAATGACAGATTTAGCGGCTAAAGAAGGGAAAAGTGTAGATATTGCTGTTATCAACGGAGCAGATGCAGTCGTACTTCTGGCGGCAGCAATGTCATTCACTGAAAATCTAGATGAATTAACTGTTGCAGCTGCTTTGCATAAAAGATTACATGGATGTCCTTTGAAATTGGTAGAATTATCTAATGGTATCCAAGTCCCTGCTAATGCCGAATATGCTATGGAAGCTAGAATTACGTTAGAAAGAGATGACGAAGGACCATATGTAGACATTACTGGAACTGTGGATGATGTAAGGCAAGAGAATGTAATAATTTATGATTCAATTCATCACAGAAATGAACCTGTATTTCACGCACTAATACCGGGCGAAGTTGAACATAGAACTTTGATGGGAATGCCAAGAGCACCGACAATCAAAAATGCTGTTTCAGAAGTAGTACCATGTAGTGACGTATACTTAACAGATGGAGGATGTGGATGGCTTTCATCAGTTGTGCAAATAATTCCTCAAAATGAAGGAGACGGAGTAAAGGCGATACATGCAGCATTAGAAGGACATCCATCAATGAAACAAGTAATTATTGTAGATCAAGATATTGATACATCAGATCCAGTAAGGGTAGAATGGGCATTAATGACACGTTGGCAACCGGATAAAGACACCATCATTCTTTCTAATCAAAAAGGTTCGAGTCTAGATCCTAGCAGATCAGAAGATGGGTTAACAAGTAAAATTGGAATTGATGCGAGTTTACCACCTGGCATTGACAAATCTCCTTATGAATCCGTGCTTTGAGGTCAAAAGATGGAAAGCGTTGACATCAATCAGAAACTTCAACACCCAAGAAGAAGTTTGGGCAATAGACACAGGAGTCAGGCTGAGAAATTTCTTAAGATTTCACAAAATCAAGAAAATCTAAATTGGGCAGAACAAAGTGCTAAACAAGCAGTTCTTTATGATTTTACAAATCCGGAAAATTGGATAATTTTGACAAAAATCAAGATACTCAAGGCCGATGTTGAAGGGATTCGGGCCGTATTAAAAGAATTATTTACAATTTTAGGTAGAGATCCTGAATTATTGGGTCAATTGAAAAATATTGATTTGACCAAGAATGGAATGGATTTACTGAATGCTGGTTTGAGAATTGATCCTTTAGACCCAGATAAATGGGCAAAGGAGGTTTTAGGGAATAACGAAGAAACTCAGAAGTTCAAAAAAAGAGTTGAAATGCTAGACTTGAGAGATGTAAGAGCAAATATCCTATTTTCTAGAAGGATTGAGAGATTAAGAGATTTTGACAATGAAGAATTGTTCATGTATTTATCGAGAATTATCCTAGCTCAAAGGCCATCAAATCATGAAACTTGGACGGAGTTAGGGAAGTTACATGAAAGAAGGGGTGAGTTTGATGAGGCTTGGTTCTGTTATGATCAAGCACAGACATATTTTCCTACGCTTAAAGTCAGAGATAGATATAAGGAAAGAATGGAAGCTAAAATGGATGGTAAGAAAAAGATTCCTTGGAAGGAACCAATAATTAAGAATAGGGTCGATTTTCTTAAGAAAATGCAAAATATGTCTACTCCAGAGAACTTTACGAGAAATCTGGATGGTGAAATAGAGAAAGAAGAAATAGATATCGATGACTATCAGAAAATTGCAAACTTCAGAGAACAAGGAAATCTTTCAGGAGCATTCTTTTTGGCAAGACAATTAGCGGCTGAAGGAGATGAAAATGGAAAAATATTAGTTAAAGAAATTATGGAGGAAATGGATAATGGAAACTGATGAGCCATGGGTAGTTGTCTGGGCAATACCCAAAAATAAGATTGATTTACCATGCTGGTTGATGGTTAAACATATCGAAAGAGGATGGGAATTACCGGGCGGTAAACAACTTGAAAATGAAGAAAATGATGTTACTGCTCTAAGAGAATTATACGAAGAAACAGGATTGTTAGGAGTTGCTATATCTGAAGATGATTCGATAATTAAAGGCGGAGTAGTTGTTTTGGTAGAGATTAATGAAGAACCTGAGCCCTATGGTTGGGATTCTGATGATGAAAATATAGTCGAAGTAGGATGGTGTGTCGAGATACCTGATGATCTATACTGGGGAAGTAAAGAAATTAAGAAATTAATAAACTATGACTGGAGTGCTGCGAGGACTTTTAAGTCCTGAATTTCACTTTTCCGTTGAGATAATATATTCTTCCACTCATCAATCCCCAACATATCTGAAGAATCGATAATCAATCCAAGATCATTTCTATTATCCCCCGATAAATTTTGAGTTAGTATAGGAATTAACTCTTCAACAATCTCTACAATATCCTTCGGATTGGAAGGAATCCAAGTCGTTCCTGCAGATTCTCTAGGTGCTGCATTTTCCAATCTAGATTCCATATCGGGAGCTTTTTCTGAGATTTCCTCCAATGCTAAATCTAACCATTCAAGAGAGCAAACTAGACTTTCAGATGTCATATTAGTATTAGTGAAAAATTTTCTTGCCGACCATAAATGCCTCATTGCTGGATCAAGGTCATTTAATGTCACATATATTCTTGCAGCTTCCAATCTAGAGAGAGCTATAATATCTTCAGGGTGACCGTATTCTTTGCTAATATCTGCATGGACGACTAAAGACATTATTGATTCTCCAACATTTCGGTGCCAATTGGCTAAATTTAGCAGGGCTAGACCATGTAATGGAGAACCGGGACATAAAGCATTCAGCCGATCTACGCACCATCTTAGTTCACTTCCAACTAAACTAACATCTACGATCCCCAATAATGCACGCTCCATTCTTACTCGTGCTTCAATTAGATGATCTCTCTCGTTATTTGTTCTGGAACGATTCAAGATATCTTCGGAAAAATCACTTATATTTTCCAAGTCTCCTTGGGAGATTTTCTTTTGAAGAATCAACATATCGAGTTCTAGAGGCGTTGCTTTTTCTAAAGAATCACTCATAAAAAGCACCCTATTATTCTAAAGAACTAACAACTGAATCATATTGAGTTCTTAATTCATTTTCTCTCTCAACCATTCTTTCTAAATGAGATTCGAATGTTTCTTTAGATGTAGATAATTCTTTAACTAATTCATCTCTGTCATCTACTTCTAATAATAAATTTCCTACGGCTCTAAAAACAGGCCTATTCTTATCCTGTTTAGATAGAGATTCCAATGTCAAAGTAATTTCATTAATTTGTGTCGAAACCGTTTGAATTTGATTACGAGATAATTGTAACTCTTGTACTAAGGCTTGGATATCTTGAGGTGTCGATTGGTCCATTTAATCCTCTCCTGCGGCACTAAGGGCATGCTCTGATGCTATCAACCCACGCATCAGGCTATTCCATCTTGCTCTCAAGTCGACAATACTTTCCGCTGACTGTGAAACTGTTATTAAATCAACATTACAAACGAAATTACATTCTGTAACTAAGCTTGCAGCCAGTGCTTGCGCATCAGAATGAGTGAATATTAATTCGAAATGGGAAGATTCATTCTTCTTCATCATTAGATGATTCCTCGGCAAGTTTTCGCTCATAATCAAGAGCCGCTTGTTGAGCAATAACAGTCATATCTGTAGCAGTTGCACCTTCCATTCCTCTTCGAATAACTCTACTATTGGAATCAGAAGCTCTAGTGAATGGTTCCCAAACTCCGCCTGTGAATTTGTATCCGCATTTTTTGCATTCCCAAATTCCAGCAACTTGCCTTCGAACTTTTTTATATTGGCATTTTGGACAAGTGTAAAATTTTGATTTTTTGGCGATTGCTGAGCCTGCTCTTCGACGTACGCTGACACCGTATCTAGCTCCGAATTTTGCTGTTGCTCCGGACTTCTGTGTTCTTTTTGCCATTTTAATTGCCTCCTTCTAATGAATGAACCATATTTCTAAGTTCTTCACCCTTTTTACGAGCCTCTTCCATAAGTTCAGTAAATTCAGCGGCCGTGAAGGCTCCCTTAAGACCCTTCTGTAATGAATGGACGTGATTATCATCACCTAATGTAATATGGATTCTTTCGTCGCCGCCCAGTTCTTCTCTACCGTTTGCATCAAAGATAAATCTGCCACCAACTCTTTGGTATGAGCACATTATTGGTGTTTTTGAAACAACCAAAGGTCTGTCCTCACCTAATTCAAATTTTTCCTGTGGAATAATTGCATTACGTAATGCAGTTATTCCAGCCAATGCAAATGCATCGAATAAATTACCATCATCTGAAACTGCAAAGAGGTCAAGAATAACTTGCCATGCTTTTTCACCGGGAATAATACATAAATCAGAAGTGTCAATACATCCTGATTCTCTTATTCCACGATCTACTACTCTGCTTAACTCAATAGATTCAGCACTTGGAGGCCCTGCTTCATGCTGTCTTCCTGAAACTGGCCTTACTTCAGCCATACACATTAAACCACCTTCATTCGGCCTATCTGGGTAAGGAGTCATAGTCTGAAATTTTACACCAGCTAGAACGATAGTATCTCCCATTCTAACACGAGCTGATCCCTCAGCATTTCCAAGTATCCCTACTTCTATTTCTACATCTCTTCCTTCAAACTGAGACCGGTTATCCAATCTCTGATTATTTTCTGCTAATTCTCTGAGATGACTTCTCAATAATTGAGGAACTAAAGGAATACTCATTGAGGATACCTCCCTGTTTTCAATGCTTCAACACAATAACCATGTATTACCATTGCTGCATTCATATTGTAATCCCATGCTTCTTGGAATTCTTCAGGAGATAAGTCGCCATCCATCTGGAGGAACGCTAATTCGCCTGAATTAGGAAGTACTCCCATAGGTAAATCTGCTTCTCCGTAATTATCTTCTGCCTTATTCAAATCACAGACTACTACATCGTTTATTTTACCAGATGCCACTGAAACTACTAAGTCAGTCATAGGAATTCCTGCATGAGCAAGGGCAACTGATGCTGCGGTTAAACCTACACATCTAGTACCTGCCTCGGCACAAATAATTTCAATTTCTACTCTGATTTTAGAACGAGGGTATAATTCTAACATCACAACACTTTCTAGAGCTTCTGCAGTAACTTTGCTAATTTCTCTGCTCCTTCGATTAAAACCTGGTCTAATTCTATCAGAGGTTGAAAAAGGTGCCATATTATATCTGACATCTAGAACAGCTCTATCTTGTCTCTGGATTTTCCTTGGGTGAGCTTCCATAGGGCCATATATTGCAGCGATAACGTCATTGGCACCCCATTTCATCCGACACGAACCATCAGCTACGGGAACTACTCCTAACTCAATTGAGATTGGCCTCACATCTCCTGCTTTCCTTCCATCATTACGGATGCCATTGGCATCAATCATTTGTACATCTCCATATCCCATTATGCTACACCTCCTAGTGTTACTGCTTTTGCTTCAGCAGTTAGTGAACGGAGTCGATTTCGAACTTCTAGTGTTCCATTGAAATCTCCATCTATCCAAAGTCTTCCATTGTCTCCAACGATAACTCTGCATTCTGATTCCTCCTTGAGTTGTCTCAGTGCTTTTCCTTGTTTACCTATGAGTCTGCCCAAAAGATGTGGATCTATGTTCTCAACAGCACCTGATCGAATTTTGCGTAATCCCATACCTTTCATAGTAACCACACTAGAATGTGTTTCTTCTACTTCTTGGACTCTACACAGTATTGCTTCGCCAATATCTATCACACTCCTGGTCCCTCCAAAATCTGCTTTAGATGGACCAAGGCTCATTGGCAATATTGCGTTGAATGGAGCACCTATATCTACAAACCATATGTTGTTAGTACAACCTTCGACATATCCAATTACTAAATCTCCAGGCCTTGGAACATATGCAGTTCTTCTTGGTTCAATGGAAATAGTGTTACCATTCACATTCATTCTTCCGTTTTTCGTAGCACGAATACGGCCATCAATAGCTATTACGCCATGGCCTAATTCATGACCCTTTGATTCACCTAGATCTTCTCCAGGTGCAACGAGTTGGGTGTCTCGTTGATTGTCTTGCGGCCCGGCCGCGTTCTTCTTTTCAGTCATGTTATCGGCCCGCGCGACCAACCCTCCCTTCATAACCTTGATGTGAACCCCTACGGGGTTTACTCAGTCTAGTTCCTTTACAGAAACTTCTGAAGACCTCTGAGCAACTTGGCTAATAATTTCATTTTTCATACCTCCAGGAACTTCTACCACACAGACCCAAGAACCATCACTGAGCCATTCTTCTTTCTTGATAGATTCTCTTACAATTCGATGCACTCCGCCATAATCAGACCCAGGTACCTTGAATGCAAGACGTATTGTTATGAATGACAAAGGTATTATCGGCTTGAGAAGTTTAATTGCATCTTGAACTTGACGATCGACTGGTAAAAATGGGTCTATTGAGAACCTTATTTCATCTAAAGCTAGTTCTATCCTAGTTCGTGGGTGCGGTAACTTTGTTCTTGGATCAGTAGCAGTAGTCGCAATTTGATGAATGATCTTAGTTTTCTTATCTGCAATAATTTTCTTCCTCTGAATTGTAGTTAATTGAATTGTCCCTTCATTCAAGATTTTTTCAACACAAGCAACAATCTCAGTAGTGCCGAAAACACTCATCAAAGCTTCATTAGTAGGTCTATCACCTGCTCGAGCATCATTCCAAATCTGATCAGTTGCCAATAAATCGTCTATTGGAACAGAGGAGTGATCTTTCTTCCAAGCATCTACTAAATCTGGATCCACAAGAATTTCATATCTTGAACCACCCTTCTCAAGACGGGCAAGAACTGCATCATCAAGACTTACCATGAACTGTGAGAAAGGGGGAAGGACTTAGAATTGTAGGTTCGAAAATACTTACAATCTATCTAATTGCTTCAATGTTGATTCTCTATCTAACTTTTCATACCCATTAGAATCTACAACTGCTATCTCGACAGTTTCTCTATTTAGGTCATCTTCAAGTGATTCTCTTAAAGCCTCTAAACCAAGTTTTATTGCCGCATTCTTGGTCATATTCAACTTCCAATGATCCTCGAAATGATCAATTACAGTAGATCTTCCACGACCTATCGCACCGGCTTGATATGATTGATATGCACCTGATGGATCTGTCTCGAACAAATGAATCCCCTCATCATCCACTCCTGCGATAAGTAAAGCAGTACCAAATGGTCTTGCCCCACCATATTGTGTGAATGATTGCATAAAATCACACATTTTCTTAACTAATGTGGTAATAGCGATTGAATCTCCATAAGTCATTTTATTTACCTGACATTGGACTCTTGCTTTATCAACCAACTGTCTGGCATCAGCTACTAGACCAGAAGTGGTAATTCCAATATGGTCATCTATCTGATACATCTTTTCTATGGAATCTGTTAAGATTAATTTACTTGAAATTCTCTTATCAACTATCAAGATAACTCCGTCCTTGAATTTAAGTCCAACTGTTGTAGTCCCTCTTTTTACCGATTCTCGAGCATATTCTACCTGGTAAAGTCGACCATCTGGAGAGAATGTAGATACTCCATGGTCATATCCGCGTCCGCTTGGCTGCATGTTAATCAGACTGCAACCAACGAAGGTGTCTTATGAATCTTGACAGTTAGAAGGCTGAATAATAGTGGCATTCATGGTCAATGACGTTTTCGGACAAGTGTGAAAGTTGCAGTCCTAGCCTCTGGAGGAAAAGATTCCACCTATGCGTCATGGTGGGCATTAATGCAAGGATGGTCTTTAGAAGCAATGATTACTGTAAAAATAATTGGGGATGATTCGATGATGTTTCAACTACAAAATACTGAAATTGCAAAATTTCAAGCAGAATCTATTGGAGTACAATGGATTGAAGTAAACTCATCAGGAATAGAAAATGACGAAATTTATGAACTTGAGGGAGAAATTAGAAAAATTCAAGATTCTTTAGATGCAATTGTAGTAGGTGCATTGAGATCTGACTATCAAAAAACTAGGATTGAAAGAATGTGTGAGAGGTTGAATCTTATTTCTTTCTGTCCATTATGGCATCATAGACCCTCAGAACATATGAATTCTCTAATTGAACATGGTTTTGATGTTAGAATAGTTTCTGTTTCTTCAGAAGGTTTAGATGAAAAATGGCTTGGTAAAAGAATCACTAAAGATTGTCTAAAAGAATTAACCATTCTCTCCGAAAAATATAGATTTAATTTGGATGGGGAAGGAGGAGAATTTGAGACTATTACCCTAAATGCTCCTCATTTCAAAAAAACAATTATTTGTGAAGGAGAAAAAAGTTGGGATGGAGTAAGAGGTACGTGGAATCTTACTAAAATTCAACTATCAACATAGGGTTATAATCAAACATGGAAAGCGTCTCGGAATAATGGGGAACAACGTGACGGTATCACCATTGGACTATAGATATGGAAGAGATGAGGCTAAGTCAATCTGGTCGAGAGAAGGTCGACATGAGAGACAATTAGATGTTGAAAGAGCATTGATTTGGGCCCACTGTCAACTTGGAAGAGTTAGTCCTGAAGATTATGATAAAGTTGCAGAAATTGCAAAACCAGAAATTGTAACTGCAGATAGAGTTGACGAAATAGAGAGAGAAACTAGACATGACATTATGGCATTAACTAAAGCAATGGCAGAAGCTGCCGGTGACTCGGGCTGGTGCATACACTTAGGCGCTACGAGTAATGATATTGTTGACTCTGCAGTAGCATTACAAATACGCGATAGTATCAATTTACAGCAAGAAACCCTCAAAAAATTACTTTCTACTATGTGTGACTTGGCCGAAAGAGAAAGAGATACTGTAATGCTAGGCCGTACACATGGTCAAGCAGCAGTACCAATTACATTTGGCCTGAAAGTAGCTGTTTGGGTAGATGAATTCAGAAGACATCTGGATAGGTTAGATGAGCTTACACCTAGAGTCACTACTGGTAAATTTTTGGGAGCAGTGGGGACAGGAGCCGCACAAGGAGAAAATGCATTCGAGTTACAAAGTCTAATCATGCAAAATTTAGGATTACAAACTCCAATTGCGACAACACAGGTTGTAGGAAGAGATCGTTACATAGAGTGGGTTTCTTGGATGGCAAATGTCTCTACAAGTATCGAGAAGGCTTTACAAGAAGTTAGGAACCTTCAGAGAAGTGAAATTGCAGAGGTTGGGGAATATTTTGATGCTGAAAAACAAGTAGGATCATCTACAATGGCGCATAAAAAGAATCCCATTACAGCTGAGAATGCTTGTGGATTGGCTAGAATAGTTAGATCGATGATTATTCCTTCATACGAGAATGCTTTGTTATGGCATGAAAGAGATTTGGCAAATTCCTCTGCTGAGAGATTCACATTATCGCATTCAATGATATTATTGGATGATATAATCATAAAATGTGACAAGGTCTTATCAAAGTTAGGTGTTGATTCAGATAGAATGAGATACAATATTAAAGCACAAAAAGGACTTGTAATGGCTGAAAAATTAATGATTGCTTTAGTTGATAATGGCATGCCAAGAGATGAAGCACATGAAGTATTAAGGACAGCCTCGATGAGTGCAATAAATTCTGGAGAAGATTTAGAAGATATTTGTGCAAGATCGGAGGCCATATCAAAGATTTTTACAAGACAGGAACTATCTGAATTATTCAAACCAGAAAGTCACCTAGGCTTCAGTGGAGAAATAGTAGATCAAGCTGTTGAAATGGCTAGAGAAAGAATCTAATTAATTCACATTATTATCTACAAGCATTAGTAATACTCAAGCACCCTCACTAGTAGAGAGTACTATGATTGATATGAGTAGGGGGCCGGTTCATATCTCGGCGGGCCCTAGTTCGAACTCTAGTTCAATGTCTTTGAGTATAATTCTAGAGGTTCTTGAAAAATCTAACAAAGTTATTTGGATGACTAGAATTATCCCTGACCAAAGGAAAATATCAGATATTTTAGGACATCTGAAAGACTCCGTCCTGAACAGAATGATTGTGATAGAATTTGGAGATAATCTGTCTCAAAAATTAGAAGAAATTACAGGTATGCTTTCTACTTTGGAAAAGAATGATTTGTTAATAATTAATGACTGGTGTGAGAATTATGGAAGAGCCAAATCAAAAGACATAAATTTAATGAAGGAATTAGTGGAAAGTTTTGATGGATTCAAGATAATAATAACCTCAGATTCATATGAAGATGCTTCCGGAGAAAATAGAGGATTTCGAGGTTTTATGTTTAGAGGAGGAAAGATAATAGAAAGTTCATTTAGGACTGTTTGGGTTGTAAAAATTGACAATCAATATCAAAAAATATTGATATCGGATGGAGAAAAGGAGTTAGTTGCAGAGGCTACAAGAAATGGATACAAATTAATCAACTAAGTTTATCAATTAATTTTTCTAACTCTTTAATGGCTTCTTCACTGGGTTCAGATAATTTCTCAGGTTGCCTAGCAATTCCAGAATATTCTTCCGAATTAGAAATATTTTCGCCTCTACGAATTTTAATCATAAGGATATAATATGACATTATTAGTGCAATTATTACTAGTAATATTCCTACTAACAAATCGATACTCATAATTTCACCCAAATTAAATTCGAATTGGTTCACCTAATGAAAGCGGACGAGAGAGGTGCCTACGCTGTGAGGGGGATGGTTCGACCCATCCGTTAGTGAGTGCGAGATTATTCAAATTAATATCCTCAAAAAGCCAATGTTTGTCGACCTGCCTTTGACAGGATACGCATCTTAACGGTTGATTGACACCGGCACTTCTCATAGTTTTATTATTACAGCAAATAGGCCTACCAGTTACTCTAGGTACTGAAGATTCTACTCTTAATCTTTCTAAGTGAATGCTGCCATCAGGAGATTCTAAACCTAACCAATTAATTCTATCACCAGGGATTAATTTTCTCAATAAACGATTTACATCTCCACCTTCTTTGAATGCTACCAAAGTTTTGCTACCTCCTCTGAATGTGACCTCTAAGCTTGAATGAGCTCCTTTTGTTTCCTTCGGATTTGTCAAAACTGTTGAAGTTGAAAAACCTCTTATGTGGTCGTCACTAAGTTGATTAGTTCGATGAATTGCAAATCTTTGGCATTTCTCAACATCCTTATTTGATTGAAGCCATTCATGTGCAGAAAGAACTGATTGAGAAGTTGATCCTCTAATGCCATAAAGTACAGGGCATGGAGTTCTTGGTGCGATTAGGCCTTTTTCTTGAGTCGGATCACGATTAACAAATGTCTCAGGGTGTTTTATTTCCATTTCCTTGACAATTGATGATGATATTTCTCTCTTTGTCCCTATATTACTAGGGTGCCTCCAAGCTATCAGTTCCCATGTAGATTCTTCATGAGGTTTCCAAGCCATTGCAGCAGATGCTCCAATTAATCCCCAATCAGAATTTAAAGTCATTTTGTTGATTCCTGAAAGTTTCTTTATTCTGTCAGAAACATCTACTTTTTGCCGAACAGCTTCCCAGTAAAGGTCTTCATTTATTTCTTCAAAAGAATAAATTAAGGCTGGAGATGTAAGAGAATCTATTTTTCCATCTATTCGCAGGCTATCTTCTAAATCGGAAAAAAAGGAAGATAATAAATTTTCAAAACTGGATATCGATTTGGAAGAACATTCAATTATACAGGATAATGCACCATTACCTCGGGTTCTTCTTTCCGCGAATGGCCATAATCTTACTAAACGTCTTTCAATAATCTGAAAACCTGATAAATCTGATAGTGAATTAAGTAAATTATCAAATGTTGCGGTAGTACAGCCATAATCGGCAGTATCGGTATCATCTAAACCAATCCAAATTTTGGTTTTGTCAGAATTTTGCAAATCTAATCACCTAAAATCTCAGAAATTACATCCGAAATACCAATTTCGGGATTACATCTAATTCCTTTGACACCGAAATTAAATGCCGCTCGCATATCTACATCTCTATCTCCAACCATTATTGAGTCTGATTCATCAGGTTTATCGATCCAATCATTATCAAATCTAAGTTTGATTTCAATATTTTTTTCTGATGCTGAAATAATTTGCCTACCTGCCTCAAGCATTCCGGGATTTGGTTTACGAGCCCAAGCACCTTCCCATGGAGCATATGGACTATACAATATCAGATCTAAGTGAGCGTTAGGATTCTCTGAGAGTAATAATTCTCTTAATTTATTATGAATATTATGAAGATTCTCATGAGACCAGAAGCCTCGCCCAATCGGTGACTGATTAGTTACAACACAAATTCGAAAGCCTGATTCCCTTAATGCAGCTACAGAGTTAGCAGTATTTGGAAAAATAACTAACTCCTCTGGAGAATTAATATAATTCTCTGAACCAACATTAAGAACACCGTCTCTATCTAAGTAAGCAATTTTACCATCCCAAGTTCCATTTGGTAATGGTAACAAATCTAAAGGAGAGTCAATTTCTGCACCGTCTCTATTAGGGATTAGCATAAAATCACAAACCATGGTGAGACTTAATTGCTTCTTTGACGATATGGTTAACTATCAACTGAATGTCTTCAATTCTCTCCATTGATTGGGTAGGAGCAACAAGAGCTACATCAACTAATTCAACAATCATTCCGCCTGATTGACCATTAAAGTCTCCAGTAATTGCAGCAGTTCTACAACCATTTTCTTTTGCAAAGTTTACTCCATTTATCACATTGGGAGAATTTCCTGAACCTGTGTATGCCACTACCAAGTCTCCCTCTCTGATGAAAGTGGATAATTGTCCAACAAAAACATTTGAGTAATCAGTATCATTTGACCAAGCGGTAAATGAAGAAATATTATCACTATGTGCAATTGTTCTTAATTTGAGTTCTTTTGACCAATCTCCTGCACTATGAGACGGGGTTGCTGCACTTCCTCCATTACCTATGAAATGGACACTTCCTCCCTCTTGCCTTGTTATTTCTACAAGGTTCCAAAACGCCTCTAAAGTACCCATAGGAATATTATCAAGAGCCTGTTTCAAATCACTGATGTAAGAGTTCGCAAAGTCAGAAAAATCGAATCCCATAGTAAAACCCCGGGTGTACGGATGAGGGCATCCTATTTACGAGTTGAGCGTAGTAGGGATAACGATGGAAGAGCCAATCGGACTACTTGTCTCTAAAATTGGAGAGCAAATTGGAGTAAATTCAATGGCTCTAGAATTAGGCATAATTATGACCGGTGCATTGTTTTTAGGTCTGGGATTTCATAGGAAAAAGGATGCGAAATCGCGTTATTACGCGGCTATAGGGTGGATTTTTACCGGATTATACTTTTACTTGCAATCAGGACACTATGTTGAGATTTCTGATCCCGTTTTAGTACTAATGACCGCCGGCGCATTACCTGGAAGTATAGCTTTGGCTATCTGGGAAGTAAAAAATGAAAATACACCAGACGCTTTACAATGGCTCAGAGGTTGTTTTACTTGGGCAGTAGTACCATATTTTGTCATTTTTAGTGTCCCATATCTGAATATGGCCCTCATTCAATTGACAGCAGAAAGTACAGAACTAATGTTGGAATTTTGTGGTCTAGGAAATTATCATATTGGAGAAATGATGGTGGCACGTGATGGTGCACCCGACATTCCTGTTTCTGAGTGGGATGGAAACAAATGGATACTCACAGAGTCTCTAGCAGAGGAAGGATTTTATGTCCAATTCTTTGATTCTGATGGCATGGTAATTGTTCAATTTATCATGGCTTGTTCTGGACTACAGTCAATGATAATATTTGTAGGAGCTATTGGAGCATTAAGTTCTGTTTCTTGGAAAAGAAGAGCTAGAGGGCTTTTGATAGCATTACCTACGATATATGTTTTGAATATGTTCAGGAATGCAGGAATCGTTTGGCTGACAGAAAGTTATCCGAACTGGTCATTATTAGGCATCGAAATGTTTGATTTTACTCATAGCTATGCTGCAAAAGCAATCTCACTCTTTGCAATGTTCCTTATGGCTATTGCCCTATTTGATTTATTGCCAGAGTTGCACAAACATATAATGAAGATTCTCAATCCAATATTCGATGTCGCTGAAAAAATTACAAGAACAAATAAGTCATCTTGAACGAAGTTGTTCGTAGAGTTTCCCAGTTAGAGGCATATCATGTTCCCATGCAAACTCTTTCATAACACGTAATGCCTCCTTCTCTAAATCTGAGTCTCCTACAAAATCTGTCACTTCAATGACGCCATCTTTAGTATTAGCTTTGAAAGCAGCAATAGGTTCTTCTTTATGGAAAACCATGTAAGCTGAGCCGAATCCAAATCTTTCTCTAAGGAGACTGCCGAAATAGTGTACTAATGGGTCGGATGGTGGAACCACCAAGTCTCTAGTTTTTCTAATTCCATCCAGACCTTCCAAAATATCTTGTCTACCCCAACAAATATCTTGTAAGTCGTCCACCAAGAACCCCTTTATCAGAGTCCCATCAGATTCAAAATCATGCATAACATCGCTTATCTCTTCAGCAGAAAAGGCAGAACCTGCTAATCTTTCTACCTGTTTCAAAGAAATTACAGGATACTCACTCACCAAGTCTCTAAGATAATTTGACTTAATATCCCATAAATCACTGTTAGAAATAGGAGCTACTGTCTTGAATCCTCCCCTATAATCTTGTATTAGATGGCCACTTCTTACTAATGGAGATATTAATTTCCTGAATTCTGCTCTTTTCATGGCATGTCTCTCCATAAAAATTACAGGATCGTGATGTTCTCTAAAGAACTGAAGAATATCTTCATCCTCTTCATTTGGTTGTAAATTACGAATAGTTAACAGTCTCTCAAAATGTTTCTGCCGCCCCCATACTAGATGGCCTCGTAAATTTGTTCCTTGAGATAATTGATGTGCAGCCGCCATTGCTTTCAGATTAACTCTAAACATCTCACAACGTCCTCTTAAAGCGAAATCATCTCTCAATTCATCCATAGTTTCGAGTGCTAATGTCTCATTTTCATGCCTAGAATTCTGATGTAATCTATGGTGATAAAATAACATTCTATTGACTTCTTTTCTCGACCTAGGTTCTACGACTCCACCGCGAATATATCGCTCTCCATCTCCCATTGAAATGAATCCTAACTCGGCAAGAATTTTCTGAATATTCTCATCACAATCGTGTACTGGTATCGAATTAAATGCGTGCAAAACTGATACATCTACTAGTCTGTCTCTATAATTCTCCAATAATTCTTCGAATGTTTCTTTAAACTCATCAAGATAAGAATGGGGGATATTTATATCTTTAATTTCTAGATAGTCATTGACTACAAACATCAAGATTCTACCAATAGGGTCTACTCCCTTGAAAACTGGATGATACCATCCCTGTTTGAGAATTAATCTTACTTCTTGAATAAATCGACTACAAAATGGGTCAGATTGAGACAAAATTCTCATTTTCCTATCTTCAACTACTGGTTGTAATAGTAATTCTGCATCTTCTTGTGATGCATAATAGTCAGTTGGATCTGGTTGAAGAGCAACTATTCTCCTAATCTGTTTTGAATCATCTAAATCTCTCAAGACTTCAGCTAATTCTTCTACAGGCCTACTTACATAGAATCTTAATGTATGTAATCGAACTGGACCTATAGCTTCAATTAGTTGCTTTACAGAACTCGCAAAATCTAATGGCTCTACTACGTCATGAATCTTATGGAAGACTGCTAAGGAACGTTTTCTATTAGGCAATACTAGATACTGCTTAGCGACCAATAATTGTCTTTCTAGATTATTTAGAGCACTTTTCAGACTTCTCTGGATATGAGCATTTTCTTTACCTTTCGGATACCCATCAAATAACTCTGCACGTGATAAACCGCCTGGAGTGATTTTATCTAACAATTCCTGCTCTAATGCACCTATCCATGGTTCACCTCTTAAGCCCAAAAACATAGGAATTTGGTCTTTAGAAGTATATCCGACTCTGTTATGAAGTAAACGCCCATTGTAAATATCTGAATCGTGTTTAATGTCTTTCCAGTCTCTAAATCGATAATTTCTCACACGATGCAATAGTTCATCTCTTCTTTGTACAAGAGTTAGACTCCTTATTGCCTCAGAAGGTTCATTATATTCTTTGAATGATTTAGCAAGAAGATGATTTTGAAGAGTACGGTAATCAACAACCTCTACACTCCCTCCAGTTATTCTGTATTCATCAACTCTAAGGATATATTCTCCCTCATCTGTTTGAGTAAAGAATCCGATAGACACTAAATTTTTCATTTCTAATTCTTGCAGTACTGCTTCGACCTGAGCTTGAGGGAATGGGAGTCTAGAACTAAGACTCTCAGATATCTGAGGCCCCTCTGAACCTAACATATCCAATAATTTCATTCTCAAACAATCTTGTGGATCTGACAAGTTCTTTTTCTTCAATTCTTTAGGTTCAAAATCACCGTCATAACCCACACCTACTTCATAAGTTAGCCCTCCAGTGTATAATTCCCTAATATCATCAGCTTCTGAACCACCAGCTACTGCTAGACAACCTAATGTTCCGTGGACATCTGCCATTCTCATTGAGAACCATTTGTCATCTATTTGTTCATGGCCAGTGCCTTGAACTCTAGTAATTAGACCTCTTTCGGCTAACTCCCTTACCCATTCTTTAACTATTTCAATATCTATATCCTTTAGTTTATGTTCATAAAGAGGATTAGATAATTCTCTATTCAAACCACCACCCATGTCCATTAATTTCAATAAGCCATTTGCATTAGTTGGTTCAGAGATTTTCGACATATAATATTCTGATATCTTAGATTTATCTAAGTCGGTGGCTAATGAACGCGCACCCAATAAGCGTCTGAGGATTTCAGGATCAACATCTTTAATCAAATAGGCTCTTGTCCTTAGAGACAAGAGATCTTCAAATGAAGACATGAATAATGTCATACCTAAAGGTGAAGGCATTTTGACCCTTCTATGAACAATTCTAACATGTTCACTATCCATTCTATTGATGAATATTTCAAGCTGAGCCATGTCTAAATCCGAATGAAGAATCTCATTCATTGTTTCACGTATTAACACAGAATCGTCCATTTGCCTATGTTTTTGCATAATTTGTTCAGCCCTCTGCTGAAACTGCTTTGGACTGACTTCATCTGCACCGATTCTTCTTGGATTAAGCATACTTCGACTAGAAATTTCTCTAAATCTCTTTGAAAATAACTGTGACTCCATCATGTGTTTTTGAAGAACATCTTTGCTGTTTCCCTGTTTGAATATTTCTGGAATTAGAGATATTTCGACCTCGTGACTCAATTTAATCATAAATCCATTTTCATCAAAGGAAAGTTCGTGAACGATAATATTGTCATTGGTTGCTATGCCTGCAAAAAGATGACCAAGAGCAAGATTGAATGCCCTACCTCTACAAGTCGTAACTATGTATGTCGGCAACGGAGCCTCTACTTGTTCAACTAAAATTAAATCGTTACTGGGAACTTGGAAAGTAGTAGCAACATGTTCTTGGAAAAATCCAGAAACTGCATGAGCTACAGGTCTATTTAGACCTAAAATATCTGTGAAAATTGTCATTGGATCTTTTTCTAAACGAGCATATGTCGCAACTTCTTCGAGCAATTCTAAGACTTCTTGACTTAATTCATGAGTCCTACTATTTGCTTCTCCAGTCCATGAAGGTATTGTTGGCCTATATCCTGTTGCAGGACTAACATTGACTCTAGTGCCTCTGATACTGCTTACTCTGTAAGTTGAACCTCCCAGTAAGAATACATCGCCGTTCCTCAGACTAGAGACGAAACTAGATGATAATTGACCAACCATTGTGCCATCAGATGTGAAAACTAAATAGTTATTATTTGGAGCAATTGTACCAATATTAGTGTAATAAATCATCTGAGCGAAACCTCGCTTACCAAATTTATTATCTTCCCAATCGACCCAAATTCTTCTTTCATCTTCTAAAAGATCTAGAACCTCAATATAATCATCATAAGGCAGATTTCGGTATGGCCATGAAGCAGAGGCCAAATCATATGCATCATCAATATCCCATTCTTTAATAATCGAAAGGCCGATTAAAAATTGGGCTAAAACATCAAGACAATTCTCAGGGAATTTAAGAATATCCATTGAGCCCCTTAAAATACCAGTTTGTAAAGCAACTAACTCTAACAAATCATGAGGAGAAATTGGTAAAAATCTCGCACGGGGAAGGCCGCCGACTTGGTGTCCGGCTCTACCAATTCTTTGTAATGCGGTAGCAATACTTCCAGGAGAACCTACTTGAATTACTAAATCAACAGAACCAATGTCTATTCCCATTTCTAAGCTACTGGAAGAAACTACACATCTGAGATATCCATTTTTTAGACGTTGTTCGACATCTAATCGAATTGCCTTATCCATCGAACCATGATGTCCCTCTACTCCCAATAATCCTGCAATTTTTAATTTTTGAACTACTGTTTCAGTCATATTCCTAGTGTTTACGAATACTAAGGTAGTAGTGTGTGCTTCTACCAGTTCCTTTATTCGATCTACATTATGATCTAGTATTTCTTTGATTGGGGTTGAGGCAAATCTTGGTGTTGGCAGTATAATATCTAAATCAAGATCTCTTGAGCCTGAAATTTTCGCAATAAACACTTTCTGTGTATCTACATCGCTATTGCGACTATCAGATGCAACCAAATACTCTGCAACTGCTTCCAAAGGCTCCATAGTAGCACTAATTCCAATTCTCTGTACATCCGAGTCTATCACTGAATCCATTAGTGCTAAACTCAATGAAAGATGAGTTCCTCTTTTAGTAGGGACCAAAGAGTGCATTTCATCAATTATCATCCATTTCATATCATTCAGAATTGGCCTGAATCTTTTACTTGCAAGTGCGAGTCCCAGAGATTCGGGAGTTGTAATCAAAATATGAGGTGGTTTTTTCAGCATTTTCTCTCTTTCTTTTTGGGGAGTATCTCCAGTCCTTAATCCAACAGTAATATCCTTAGCTCTAGAGGGCAGATAACTTTCTTTTATTTCTGTTAAAGGGCCTATCAGATTCTTTTGAATATCATTTGCAAGAGCTTTGATGGGAGAAATATACATACATTGCACAGAATTTTCTAAACTACCATCTAATGATCGACTAACTAGATCATTAATCACAGTCAAGAAAGCAGTTAGAGTCTTACCAGAACCCGTAGGGGAACATAGTAAGAGATGCTCCCCCTCCATTATCTTAGGAATAGCTACTTTCTGTGGATTTGTGAAATCTGGAAATTTATCTTTGAACCAATTACGCACAGGTGGACATAATTTTCCTAGGAGTTCTTCAGACTCCATTACATCTTGTATATATTCAATATCTGGCATTTAATATACACCGCGACCCGAAGCGTATCGATTGAGTACTTATAATGTTGGATTAAATCATTGATTTTTTGATAAGAAAATTAAAATTCTGAAATCTGCTGAAAACATCAAAGAATCAATTTTTATTTCAACCTACTAAGGATGGCTTGAAAGGTAAACACTCATTCAAAGGTTCATAATATGACGGATGAGAAGCGTATTGAGAGGCTCTCAGCAATGCTGAAGAGAAGAGGAATTATACTTCCTGCTTTCGAAATATATGGAGGTGTTTCCGGTTTAATTGATTATGGCCCAGTAGGTGCATCGATTAGAAGAAGAGTCATTCAAAATTGGATAGAACATTGGACGATAAATGGAGATATTGTAGAAATAGATTCACCCACAATAACGCCTGAAAATGTATTAATTGCGAGTGGTCACGTTGGTGAGTTCAATGATTTAATGACACAGTGTGAACAATGCTCAAGTGCTTTCAGAGCTGATCAATTAGTCGAAGGTTATCATCCTAATCCAGATATTCTAGTTTCAAAGGAAATTGATGAAATTTTAACAGCAGAGAAAATAAAATGCCCCAATTGTAATCAATCCCAATGGACTTCTTCGAAACCAATGAATCTAATGTTTGGCACAAAGATAGGGGCAATGAAATCTAGTAGACAAGCATACATGAGACCCGAAACAGCTCAAGGAATGTTCATGCTCTATCCTTCGTTATATAGGCATTTTAGACAAAAACTACCATTTGGCGCAATTCAAACTGGAAAGGGGTATAGGAATGAGATTAGTCCAAGACAGGGCATGATTAGATTGAGAGAGTTTAATATGGCTGAATTGGAATATTTCATAGATCCTGAAAACCCCCCAATAATTGATTTGTCAGCAAATAAAGAGAAAATTACACTTATTCCTGACCCAAATGGAAATGAACATAAAGAAATTAGAATTACTTTACAGGATGCTATAGATAATAATGTCATAAAGGATAAAACAGTAGGCTATTTCTTGTCAAGAACATGGGATTTCTTAATTGGAGTAGGTATTGAACCCTCAAAAATCAGATTTAGGCAACATGAAGGTAGTGAGATGGCTCATTATGCAGAGGATTGTTGGGATTGTGAGATTCTAGGAGAACATGGTTGGATAGAATGCGTAGGAATTGCAAATAGAACTTGTCACGACTTACTGTCGCATGAAAAACATTCAAACTCAAATTCATTAAGAGCTTGGAGGGAATTTGATGAAGTTAAAGTAGAGAATAAAGAGATTCTAGCAGCCAAAACTTCCGTACTAGGCCCTATGTTTAGAGATAGGGCTGGATCTGTACTATCAGCTCTAGAAAATCTGGAAAATATACCAGATAACCTACCATTTAATTTAGAGCTTGATGATGGTTCTAATGTAGAAATAACAAGTGAAATGGTAGAAAAGAAGATGATCAATAACAGTATTGCAGGGGAATGGTTTACACCTCATGTAATTGAGCCGGCTTTTGGTATTGATCGAATTATCTGGCACATCTTGGATCATGCATACGAAGAAATAGAGAAGGAAGGAGAAAAATATAATCTACTCAAATTAAAAGAATCAGTGGCTCCTGCTGATGTAATTGTTTTACCATTATTTGAAAAGGATGGGATGGGGGTTACTGCAAGAAAATTAAACTCGCAAATCAATCAAATGAAAGGGGTAAAATGTCTAATTGATTCGAGTAAATCTATTGGAAGAAGATACGCAAGAGCTGATGAGATTGGTGTGCCATGGGCGATAACCGTAGATCATCAAACACTGGAAGATGGGACTGTCACAATAAGAAGAAGAGATGATCAAAAACAAATTAGAATGGAGATTAATCAACTATTAACTCTAATTGATTCTAATATGGTTTCAACTTTATTCTGAATAATCTTCAATAGGCGTCGACTTAAGGAATACTCGTGGCTGAACACTTGGTTGAAGACTGGACTGAGAGATATAGGCCAACTTCAATAGGTGAAATGGAAGGTAATGAATCTCAATTAAGAAAAATCAGAAATTGGTTAGAACAATGGAATTCCCCAAATCCACCAGAGAAAAAGGGAATATTATTATCGGGACCTCCAGGAGTAGGTAAGACTACATTAGCTAAAGCAATTGGAAATGAGAAAGGATGGACTGTAATAGAACTGAATGCATCTGAAGAAAGAAATGCAGCAGCAATTAGGAGAGCAGCAACAAGAGGTTCACAACATATTTCATTAGATCAATTTACAGGAAATAAAAATGAGAACGGAAGAACTCTAATTTTATTGGATGAGGTAGACCATTTGAGTGGAAGTTTTGCTAAACTTAACGATGAAGCTATTGAGAAAAGAATTAGCGGTGATGAAGAAAAATTTAAAGGCGATTCTGGAGGAAAAGCGGAATTAATCAATCTTCTAAGAAAAAGCAAACAACCGATAATTATGACTTGTAATGAGCCAATGAAACTTTGGGGAAGTGGTAGAAGTTGGAAACAAAATCAAAATCGTGTCCTAAAACTAGCTGAACAAATAATCTTCAAAAGAGTTGAAAAAATGCATATGAGGAAAATCTCTCGAAGAGTTTTGGATGCTGAAGGTTATTCAATTGACCCAGAAGCACTTGAAGCTTTGATAAACGGTAACCCAGGAGATTTGAGAGCTCTTGTTAGAGACTTACAAGCGGTCTCAGTTATTTCAGGAGAGCATATTGATTTAGTCGCTGTTAGAGACCTATCCTCTGTAGCTGTCAGAGATTCTCAAATTGATGTGTTCAAGGCATTGCA
>CERB01179682.1_pt1 | contig 52475 bp, 44 predicted proteins | sample 356271 | NCBI WGS metagenome assembly CERB01 (sample SAMEA2621155, study PRJEB7988) | marine metagenome | isolation source: saline water (ENVO:00002010), including
AGCATCTAATTTCTCAGATTCTCCACCTCCTGCAGTGGCATCGAGGTCGATTGCAATAGCAGCATTTCCTTCCTTTACTATTGCATCATTCCAAGGTCCATCTACAAGATTTCTTCTTCCATCTATTGGATGAATAAGTCCTCCTTCAGATGACCATGATGAAGCTATAGAGCGAGCAGCAGACCCCCCTCCCCGCATTTTCAGAATAGTTCCTTTGGGATTTATTCCGATATGTTTCACAGCGGCAACAAATCCTACACCATCAGTACTTGTCCCCGACCATTCCCCATCAGATCTTTTCAATTGATTAATTGCATTGACTCCTTTAGGCCCTGAGACCCCTAATCTTTCTTGAGGGGAATGCTTCAAAGGTGCAGTGCAACTAATCCAGATATCTCCCTCCAAATGTTCTATATTGTTGAGAAACTCATCAATTGAATCCGCCTCAATAAATACACATTGTGAGCCAGATAATCCTACATATTCACCTACAATTTTGAATAGCCTAGGGGTTAACGAATGTGCGATGGGAAATCCAGCAATCCCCCAATAGGCGGGTGTCTTCACATGGCCTCCTACGAATTGTTAGCAATGAAGGTTTCAAGTGAGTAGTTCGCCCGGAAAGGTTGATGGACAGTGATTTGGATATCGCCCGTAGGGCAGAACCTAGACCTATAGAAGAGATTGCTTCGAAGCTCGGACTTTCTAGTAGTGACTTGATTATGCAAGGGCCAACTGTAGCGAAAATACAGTGGGAAACAATGAAATCAAAGTCATCCAGTAAGCAAGGTTTCTTGATTCTTGTAACTTCAGTAAACCCTACTCCTTTCGGTGAAGGTAAGACTGTTACAACAATTGGACTTAATCAGGGTCTCAATAGAAAAGGGTACAATGCATGCTGTGTAATTAGAGAACCATCAATGGGTCCTGTTTTCGGAATAAAAGGTGGTGCTGCAGGAGGAGGTTTTTCCCAGGTAATTCCTATGGAACAAATAAATCTACATTTCACTGGGGACTTACATGCCGTAACATCTGCTCATAATTTATGTTCTGCTATTCTGGACAACCATCTTCATCGAGATAATCAGTTAGATATTGATACAAATCGTATATTTTGGCCTCGAGTAATTGATATGAATGACCGTTCTTTAAGAGAAGTCACAATTGGTCTTGGGGGCAAATCAAATGGTTTAGTTCGAAGTGATAGATTTGATATTACTGCTGCTAGTGAAGTTATGGCTATCTTATCACTCTCTAGAGACTATGAGGATTTACGTGCTAGATTAGGACGAATCATAATTGCAGAGTCTAATAGTGGCCAACCGGTTACTGCAGATGACATAGGTGCTGCCGGTTCTATGGCTCTACTTCTAAGAGACGCATTACTTCCAAATCTTGTACAAACATTAGAAGGCGATCCTGCATTTGTTCATTGTGGGCCGTTCGCAAACATTGCACATGGAAACTCTTCAATAATTGCAGACTCACTAGCTCTTTCATGTTCAGATTATGTGGTTACGGAAGCAGGTTTTGGAGCAGATATGGGTGCAGAGAAAGCCCTTCACATCAAATCTCTAGCCTCTGGAAAAACCCCTGATTGTGTCGTTATCAATGTTACAGTTAGAAGTATGAAGTTACATGGAGGAGGATTTTCAACTGGAGGAGGAAAAAGGCCTCCAAAAGAAGAATTAGAATCTGAAAATGTAGATGCTACAAGAAAAGGAGCAGGTAGTAATCTAAGAAGACATGTTAGAAATATTTCAATGACTGGATTACCAGTAATTGTTTCAATAAATAAATTTTCCACAGATACAGATGCGGAAATACAAGCAATTAGTGATGAAGCCAAATTAGCCGGTGCAAAAGATGTTGTAATTTTTGAAGGACATGCAGGTGGAGGTTTAGGCGCTGGTGAATTAGCAGATGCAGTAGTTAATGCTTGTAAAAGACATGATGAATCTGGAAGGAAATATTCACCTATTATTAATCCAGGAATGTCAGTTAAAGAAACTATCTTGAAAATTGCAACAAATGTATATGGAGCACATAATGTGGATTTCAGTCCTCAGGCCTTGGCATCTTTTGAAACTTTGAAAAATTGGAATTTAGATAAACTTCCGGTTTGTATGGCTAAAACTCAGTATTCATTTAGTCATGAGGCATCAGAACTTGGAGCCCCAACTGGATTTACCTTACCTATTAGAGAGATTAGAATCAATGCAGGTGCAGGATTTTTAGTTGCGATATGTGGTTCTATGATGACTATGCCTGGATTACCAAAAAGGCCAGCCGCAATGGACATGGACATGGATGAAGATGGTAACTTAATGGGAGTTTTCGGTTGAGGTTGTGGTTGTGCGACAGATTAAGACACTTGAAGAAGGATTCCGCTTAAGGATTGAATCTGAAGATGATCTTTGGGCACTATCGCAGTTATGTCGCCCCAACTCGATTCTTGGAATGCTATCTCATAGGAGAGATTCTACTACTGGAACCCAGGAAGATGGTAGGGCGAAGAGTGCTGAAAGAAAACCTATGTGGATAGTTTTGAACGTAGAAAAGACTGAATTTCAACCATTCACTGACAATTTAAGGGCACATGGTATAATCAAGGATGCTAATTTTGACATAGGTAGTCACCATACTCACATTATATCTCCTGGCGATGAAGTTGAGTTGGAATTTCCTGGAGGCTTTATCAAATCAGACTTATCGCTGCTTAAAGAAACCATTTCATCTGGTTCAAGGGCCAAATCTGCATTGATAGTTGTTGAAAATGATGAGATTATTCTGTTTGAAGTGACCTCCCATGGTATTAGAGATGTTTCGCAATTTAGTATGCGTGGCGGCGGTAAAAGAATCAATGACTCTTCGGGTGTAAGGAGAGACTTTTTTGAAAAAGTTGCCAAAGAAACAATCTTGGTATTCTCCGATGATATGCCAATGGTAATATGCGGGCCAGGTCTTGCAAGAGAGCAATTTGAATCCATACTTAAGTCAAATGGCTCTAAAAATCAGATACTAAATGCGGCCACTTCTATCGGAGGTAGGTCTGCTGCTAACGAGGTATTAGCAGACGGTTTAGCAGATGCTGTTTTAGGAGAACATGCTCTTGTTTCTCAGATTAAAGCAATAGAGGAGGGTCTGAAAAGAATCTCTACTAATGGAGCCGTAGCTTTTGGAATGAATTTTATTTCTGAGGCTGCGGATTCAGGAGCTATTGAGACACTGGCTATAGATGCAAATCTGATACGAAGTCCGGATATAGAAGTTAGGGAAAATTGGGAATCGATATTACAAACTACAGAACTATCAAAGGGCGTTATTATTCAAGTATCTCAAGAACATGACTCAGCACAGCAATTATTGGGCCTTGGAGGTGCTATAGCTTTGTTAAGATGGAAGATGGATTGAAGAAAATGTCTATTTCAGAAATCAAGATTGTCGCTTTCGGTAATCCAAATAGGGATGATAATGCTTTTACTATTTTTTCTTATTCAGATTCTATTGGTGCCCAAACAAGATTTATCACTTGCAATGATAATGAATTATTTTCCACTTTTAATCATGGAAAGATAGATTGGAGAGAGTCAACAAATGGTATTCATTGGTTAGTCAACTCAGCAGAGACGATCTTATTGGGCGATTCTCCAAAGTCAGCAGTGGGTGCAGGGATGACATTTGGAGAACTTGAAGGTGCAAAGATGGTAATGATTGTTGATGTGCCTAAGAATTCAGAAGATATTTCTAAATCATGGGGATTTGTGATAAGTAGAATTAGACAAATTCATGTATTATTCTTTACACCGAGAGCTCTAGATGCAATATCTAAATTAGAACAAATTCCCGTTGCAGATATTCTCAAAGAAATTCGTAATAGAGGTCTCGTGCCTCATGTATGCACCTATCTTAGTGATGAGAAAAAGGCAATGGTTGAACATTCTATGGGTTCGGTGAGTGTTATCACTGAACATTCTCTTCAGCCTTTAGAATGGTTGGCCAGATATATTTGTATTCTTCCGCTTTCAGGAACTGGAAATTCAGGCGTTAAAGATGCCTGTTTAGGCGATTTTGAATAAAAAATATTTTTTAAATTAGAACTTTAACTGGGACTTATAGCAACAATGCCTTTTGAAGGGTCACCCGTTCGGCCAACCCTCGGGGGATGCAAGTATGCCACTACGATTAGGTCCAGCAGGTGTCCCTTTGTCTTGTAAAGGGCGTACGATAGTAGAGGGTATGGACGATATTACTGTGCTTGGTTTAGATGCTATGGAGATACAAACCGTTCGCACAGTTCAACCCAAACATTTCGATCAATACTGGCAAGCAGGAATACTTTCTTGGGATTCAGATATTGAAATGAATATGCATGGTCCTTATTATGCCGAACTTTTAGGAAATCGTAGAGAACGAAATCGTAGTTTGTTAAAAATGGAATCCAGTATGCAAGCTGGAAAGATTCTCAATGCACGTCATTTGACCTATCATGTAGGTCCTTATGGAGAGTATGAGCCAGGTAGTTCTGCAAATGAACAAGTAGCAAATGTATTTTCAGGAGTTGTTGACAGAGTTCGTTCAATTTGGGGAGATGCTCAAGAAGAACTAGACTATGCTGCCTTTCCTTGGATTCATGAATCTGAACCTTCTTTAGTTGGAATTGAAACATCGGGGCGTCAAGAGTTATGGGGTACAATTGAGGAAGTACTAGAAGTTTGCAACCATGTCGATGGAACAGTTCCTGTAATTAATATGGCTCACATTCATGCTAGGGGTCATGGTAAGATGAAAACTAGTGAAGATTACGCTGAATTATTTGACCTTGTTAGAGAAAGTTATGGTGGAAAGAAGTTCTATTGTCACTTTGCAGGTGTAGAACATAGAATGGGTAATGCTCTACATTACACTCAGATAAAGAAATCTGATTTGAAATTTGAGCCATTTGCAGAATATTTAGCAGAGGAAGGTGATTGGTTAGATATTACAATTATTTCCGATTCTCCATTATTGGAACATGATGCAATGTACATGTTACAACATTATGATAAGGCACGACAGAGATTATTGGAGATCCGTGCTCGTGATGAACGTCGATTGAAATTAGCGAGAGAAGCCGGTATGTCTTCAGATGAACTTGCAGAACTTGAGAAAAAGGCAGCAGAGGAAAGACAGAAGTCTGAGGGAGAAAAATCAGAAAAGACTGAAAAACCTGCTCCCAAAAAGGCACCAGCTAAGAAAAATACTGAATCTAGTTCGATGATGTCTTTTGATGATAATGAAGACGATGATGATTTATTCTAAGAATCATTCAATATGACTTCTAACTATTACCGATGCAGGCATATTTGGTGGATCGCTAAAACCAAAGTTAGCCTTCGGGTAGAATCTTGTATATTTCCCCAAGTTTTTACCTGAGAGCTCAGCCTTAGCATTTTTCAATCTAGAAATTTTATCAACCACATACCACTCTTTTCTGCCATTTTTTGTTTTGCCGTGAGTTTTCGTCCTAAATATCAACCATCCAAAAAAATACTCAATTGTAGATACAAACCAAAGAGGCCTCTTTTTCACTATAAATGATATTTCTTTCCCCCATTCAAACTGACATTTGATGTCTTCGCAGCTAAAGACAATTTCATTATGTTTATTTTCAATTTTTATTTCTTCAATTCTAACTTCATCGAAATTATATAGTGAATCAATATATTTTCCAATTTCATTATTTGGTGCAATTAGAATTTTTTTCCCATCAGGCCTAGCCCACATAATGTCTGCAAAACTTCCAAATGGTGACTTTTCCCACATTCCAATAACAATTCTATCTCCTGATTCAAAACCGCATGAAGTTATACGGCCCTCAAAGATATCCATAACGTATCGATAGAACAATAGTTAATGAATTACTGTATAACACTAGGCGTCATTTTGGTATTTTGCTGGTGGGACTGGCCGGACTTGAACCGGCGGCCTCCGCATCTTCAGTGCGGCGCTCTCCCAGCTGAGCTACAGTCCCATTAGCATGCACGCCACTGCACTATCCTCTTCAATTGTTCTGAGAACTCAATTAGCACCTAATAGCACTTTTAATTGCATTTCATGTAATAATGAATTTCCTTTTTCCGCCATATTTAGTAGTGAATCAAGTTGCTGCCTAGTATATGTTGACTCTTCTCCTGTACCTTGTACTTCTACAAATTCTCCATTACTTGTCATTATTACATTCATGTCGACATCTGCATTACTGTCTAAGATATAATCTAAGTCTAGATAAATGTCATCTCCAATAAGTCCAACACTTACTGCAGCCACATTATTTGTAATGACTTTATTTTCATGATTATTTTTTTCTTTATCAGTTAAATCTGGTTTTTCCCATCCGTTCTTCAAATCTTCTCTACTAGGTCTTAAATCAATTGGAAGGCATTCGCCATCATTGATTAATCTACGAACTGCTAACCTCAGAGCAATACAGGCTGCTGTGATTGATGCACATCTTGTACCACCATCAGCATTCAGGACATCACAATCAACTGTAAGAGCAATGGGTCCTAATTGCTCTAAATCTATAGCTCCTCTCAAAGAGCGAGCAACTAATCTTTCAATTTCTTGAGTTCTTCCTTTAGCTCCATTTCTTTCTCTTCTGAAACGACTATCTGTTGATCCGGGTAAAAGTGAGTATTCGGCATGAACCCATCCTCTCTGTGAGTCTCTAGGGAACCATCTTGGCAACCCATCTGCTTTAGTTACACAAGCAAGAATTACAGTTTCTCCTTGGCGATATAATACTGATGCCAAAGCATTGGGTGTGAAGTCTAAAGTAACTTCAATTTCTCTTAATTTATTCTTTTCTCTATTGACTTCAAAGTCGCCACTCTTCATCTTACTCATAGTAGTCCGGCTAAACACCCTTTGATGAATCATTCTCTTCTAGCATGAGGTGGTCTGAATGAATCGACAACTTCTGAGTTTGTGGTTATGTAGGGTCCTCCAATCAAATCTACACAATATGGGATAGCTGCGAATATTTCATCTAATATTTCTTTAATCGATCGAGGAGAGCCTGGTAAATTTATGATTAGACTCTCTCCTCGAATTCCTGCAGTTTGCCTAGAGAGTATCGCAGTAGGTACGTATTTCAGAGAAACTGAACGCATTTGTTCTCCGAATCCTGGCAGTATCTTTTCACAAACAGATAGAGTGGCTTCTGGAGTTACATCTCTAATTGCGGGCCCTGTCCCTCCTGTTGTCAATATCACAGAACAGTTTTCAATCTCGACTAATTCGATTAAAGCCTCTTCTATGAGTGATTTTTCATCATAAACTAATTTTCTAACAATCTCCCAGGGAGACGATACTGCATTCTCTAGAAAATCTTCAATTGCAGGGCCACTGAGGTCTTCATATTCTCCTGAACTTGCTCTATCTGATGCGGTTAAGATTCCAAATCGGCATAGTTCCCCGGTCCCCATTGTACGTTCATAAAGGGCATTTAATGAAAACGCCATCGGTCTGAATCTTTGACAAATGGATGAACATGTTCAAGAACCTCCATGCTAGCAAAGCCTTCCCGGAGGTTTGTAAGTGTTGAGTCTACCCAAAAATACACGCCGATGCATAACTTCTTTTTTACATCAAGATATTTCGTTGATGGATTTTGTATCGGTATTAAAAATAGTCTCACCACTTTAATCTTGAGTGAGGTAGTAAAATGACTGATAAGGAAAAATATGCTGTTCAGATAGCTTTAGTGAAAGAAGAATGTAAAGACGTAGATGAAGATGAAGTGGCTAAAGAATTTGAAAAATATGAGAATGAATTTTTGATACCACCTAACGATGCTGTAAGGTCGGTAATTCTTAAATTTCAAAAGGCCAGTGGAAAAGATATCGAATCTTTTCCTGGAACTACTCCTCGTGTTGAAAAGAAAGTCAATAGATTCAGTGAACTAGGTTCCGAAGATAAGAATGTTACATTAGAGGTAGCAGTTGTAACATATGTTCCGAGAGTGCAGATGGTAAGAGGCGAAGAAAAGCAAATCGCATTCGGATGGATTGAAGATAACCCTTGGGAATCAACTGATAAAAGAGAAAGATGGGATTTCAAAGATTGGGGTGGGCACTCTGAGAATCTAAGGCCGAACTCAATAGTTAGGCTGGAAGGAGTTTCAGTAAATGAGTGGAATGAGAAGCGCTCAATAAATATTAACAGAGGTAGCAGAGTTACAATACTTCGTGAGGGTGGCCCCGCAGTTCCAGTGCTTAGTGATGAACCTATTTCGATAGAAAAAGCTTCAGAAAATGAAGGTTATGTTAACCTAATAGCACGAATAATTTCTCTTAAACCAGATGTAATTACGAAAAGAGATGGCAGTGGTACGATAGATATTTTCCGAGGTACTTTGGCAGATTCTTCAGGAAAAATCAGTTTCTTATCTTGGGTGCCAATAGAAAATGAAGTTGGCGATTTAGTAAAAATCGAGGGTGCAATGATAAGGAAATTTAGGGAGACTCCCGAAGTCAATGTAAATGATAGAACCAAAATTGAGAAGTTTCATGATAGTAACTTCGCAAGTATTGAAGATTTATCAAAAGCAACAACTTCCCGAATCTCAGAATTAAGAAATGGAATGAAAGAGGTAATCATCACTGTTCAGGTCGAATCTTGGCAATCGCGAACATTTACAAATTCTGAGGGGGAAGAAAAAATAGTCAGAAGTGGAGATGTAATGGATCCATCAGGTCGTTGTAGACTTACTGCTTGGTGTGAAGTCGATCCTGAACCTGGTGATTTCTTACATTTAAACGGCGCTAGAGTCCAATTTTGGCAAGGTTCTCCTGATTTAGTGGTAGATGAATTAGAACAAATCCATAATTTAACTGAAGCACCATGGGATTCAATAAATCCTGAAAATCATTGGGTTGAAATTAGTTTGTCAGATTTAGTAAATGGTGGTTCAAGGAGAGGTCTGAAAACTACTGGAACAGTCGTTGCAGTCAAAAATGATTCAGGAATAATAGAACGCTGTCCCGAATGTAATCGGATTCTCAGAGATGGTGCTTGTCAAGATCATGGTCCACAACATGGTGTAGAAGATTTAAGATTAAAATTTGTCATAGACGATGGAATTAATAATGCTTCGTTAATAGTTGGTAAAGAACCCTCGGAAGCGTTTCTTAGTATGACGCAAGAGATGGTTAAGGAGCATATATCTCAAAAAGGCAAGGAGGATTTTATAGCCCATATTAGGGATAAGATTCTTGCTCGTAAAGTGGTAATAAATGGTCGTTCTCTAGTTGATAATCAAGGTGCTATGATTCTTGCCGAGAGCGTAGATTTGGATAGCGTAAGAAATGAAGATGCAGCGAATTTAGTTATTGAACAATGGGGGGTGCTCCTATGATGAATCAAGTTCGATTTGGACGTCAAAGTGCGATTAGAATCTTTGCACAAGAATATTCTGATGCAAATTTACCCCTAGAGGGAGTTGGAGAATATGCTCCTAGTTTTATTATTACAAAATTAGGAGCCAAAGTCAATAGAGCACTTTTTGGAGGAGTTATTGATAGGTTTGAAAGAAGAGAAGGAGATAATGGGCCAACATATTCTGGTCATCTAAGAGATGCTACTGGAGGTGTACACCGATTTCAGATAGCTCCCTTCCAACCGGAACTTCATGCAGATGCTGAAGAACTGCTTGCTAGATTCGAATCAGGTGATAGATTCTTAATGATGATGATTGGACGTGCAAGATGGTTTGAAAGCGATGATGGAGGAATTTTTACATCTTTTCGTGCAGAAGAATTTACTACAGTTGAAAGAAGTGTCTATGTGAATTGGTTGGTAGAAACTTCGGCCGCAACTCTTAGGAGACTTGAAGCATATAATTCATCTCTGGAATCTGAAAATAATAGTGATTCATTGAAATCTGCCGGAGTTCCAGAAGATCTAATTGAAGGCATAATACTATCTAAAAATCATTACAGCAATTTTGATCCCGAGAATTACAAAGTAGGAGTTCTCCAAAGTTTGTCAATGGCACTCAGCTCAAATTCAGAAATTGAAAATATGATTACATCTGTGGCAGAATCAATAGCACCACAAAGTACGGAACAAGAATCTCCAATTGGCAATGAAACTGTAGATGAAGTAAAATCTTCAGGCGATGTCGATGAAGTAATTCTTGATTTGATAAGAAATTCATCAGAACCAGATGGTGTACCATATGATTCTATTGTTCTTGCTTGTGTACAGGCAGGCTTTTCTAGAGAATTATCTGAAGATGCGATAGAAGATCTAAGAGACATTAAGTGTGAAATTATTGAGCCAAGGTTCGGATTTTTCCAAATTTTGGATTAATTATTTTCCTCTCCTGACAATATATCTTCAACTGCTGAAAGTTTATTTCTGATTCTATCTATGTGTCCAGTTTTATTTACCTCAGAATCATTAACTCCTCCTAAATCTGCTCCTTTAATTTCTGCAATATTTGTGGCAACTTTAGACAATCTTTGCTTCACCCTTTCGTCTTCCAAAGGCCACCCTCTTCTAATGGCTAATCTAATTAATAAATCGTTTTCTTTTACTCCCCATACTCCATTACGATTCTTGATTATTGTACTAATCATTCTATCTAAATCTTCTACTCTTGCTTGAATTGTAAGTATATCTCCTTGTATGCCAAATTCAGCATCCTCAAAACCGATCATCAAAGAATCATGGGCGTCTTCTAGTGCTGCATTTGATACTTCATCGACAATTTCTAAAACTGAATCTTCATTGCTATGATTTAATTTAACTAACTCCTCATCATTTTTATCCATTGTATTATTCTCATTTTTTGAGACTATGACTATTCCATTCCTTCTCAGGCTTCTTTTTATTCTTCCCCAACCTTTTGACTGACTTGTTAATACGCCTGCAACTCTACCCATTAGTACTGTTCTATTGCCCGTTAAAGGTAATTCCAGATATTGACATAATTCATGTAATTTTTCTCTGTCAATCTCTGCAAGTCGTTCTATTGTCATTCTTCTAGAATCAAAATTAAGATGTAACCATAATCTCTGTCTTCTTTCTTTATGTGAACCAGAAGATTTTATTCCAAAAATTTTCAGTACCTCTCCAATTTCTTTATGTGGCATTGATTGGATTCCCTCCCAAGACAAATCTAGATGCCCCAGAATTTGATGTTGAATTAATCGAGCTCTAAGTACTTCTACTGAACCCGATTTTGCTAATTCTGCTGATTCTGCTTTCTCTCTAAGCGACATCAAAGGAGATAGATAGAGGTTATTCAATAGCTCTAAATCGACTTGCAACTATCTTCCCTCACACGCTCGAGAGTTCTAATCTGTCATATTGATTGCGTATAGATTGGATTTTAATCGTTCATTTGGTTGCTAATTGATTAAAGCGGCTTAATCATTTACGAACTCATTAATTTCTGCTCTTTCAAGAATCTTTGTCCAGTCTTTTTCTGTTGCAACCATTGCTATTTGAAATTTCGAATATGGGACTACTCGGTGTAATGAGATAGTTTTCTTGCCATTATTTGATATGTTTTCGATTCTTAATTCAACCAATACTTCGTTTGTAATTACTTCACCTTCTAAATCATGAAATGATTGTTCCATAATCAAATCTTTATGTTTTTCTGCTTGTATCATTAAGGTACTTAATTTTCTGTGACGTACTAAAATTCCTATTGATTCTAATTGCTTTTCATCCATACCTCCGAGAAAGTAGTCTTGAATCTTCCAAATCGTATCGCCTTCAATTTCTGTAAATAGCTGTGCAATACTTTTTGGGAAATTCTTTCTTCCAATAATTACTACTAGATCCGAATACGGTTTAGGCAAGTAATGACTATCTCCCAGATTATTTGGATCGGGTAATAATGAATGTCTTCTCCCATTGATATTTACTTCTGAATAAATCACTCTTGGAATGACATAGCCATCAATCTCCTCATTCGAACGTAATTCTTCCATCCATGAATATTTTTCCAGTTCATCATTTAAATTCACTTTTATGTTATTAATATCAGTAAAAGCCTTTGTGGAGAGAACTCTCAATCCTTTACGTGCTCTCCTTAATTGCCTTCTTACCAATTTAGAATCCGATAGTATAATCGCCGACTTAGGTTGATACTGTATTTTATTCTCTGAAACGAGAATCATATTTGGAGTGCGTGGAGTTCTTGCACCTAGGACCTCACAATTCGCATTATGCATATCTAATTGTTTTCCATGTAAAATTTCTGCAGGCATAGCCAACAAATCAAGTTCTCCATTTTCCAATTGTTTTAATGTATCAGCAAGAGAATCATAGCTTTTTACTTCTATCTCATGTTCAGATAATTCTTCAGAATCAAGGAGTTTCTCGATATATTTGTCTACGGGGCATGATGGAATTGATAGAGTTCCGAATTGTATTCTTGCCATAATCGCGTCCACCTCTAGGGAGGGAGCACGTCACGTGCTCAAACTAACCGGCTAGACACTTGTTGATATAGGCGACCCCTCCCATCTTGTATCGAAGTAACATGGCATCTCTAAGATCTACTCATCGCCAATTGAGTAAAATGAGAGATATAGTTGATGAAGCGTTAGAAGATTTTGTACAAGAAAAAATGGCAAGTTCTCAAGCACCTGCTATGAGTTTAGCGCGTGAAGTTTTGTTGGCGGGAGGTAAGAGATATCGCCCCGTACTTGCATTGCTAGCCTTTGAAGCAGCAGGTGGAAAAGAAATATCCGAAGTCATGGATTTGGCATTGTCTGCTGAGATTATTCATACTGCTACTCTAGTTCATGACGATATATACGATTCATCCAAAACTCGTAGAGGAAAACCTACGCTACATGCATCTCATGGATTAGCCCATGGCATAATAGGTGGAGATTATTTGTTTGTACTAGGTTTTGGTTTAGGCGGTAAATATGATGCACGTATTGTTGAGAGAATGGCAGACACCTGTGCAAATATTGCATCAGGAGAATTACTTCAACATGAGCATATAGGAAATTTAGCCACAACTCCTGAAGATTATTATTCGATAATTGATGGAAAAACTGCTGGTCCTTTCGCTACAGCCTGCTCTTGCGCGGCTATTATCGCTGGTGCATCAGATGACGTAATTGTTTCTCTAGAAGAATTTGGTTGGGAAGTTGGACGAGCATTTCAATTGGTTGATGATTTACTTGATTTGACAGGAGATGAGAAAATGGGCAAACCTCGCGGTAGCGATGTCCATGAAGGTAAAATGACACTCCCTATAATTCATGCTTTGACTATGCTACATGGCATAGAGAGAGAGCAATTAGCAGATATTCTAAAGAATTTTTCTGATGATAGATGGAACGAATTAGTATCTTTACTTTCCTTAGCAGGTTCTTTCGAATATTCAGAACAATTGATTGAAAACCATGTGAACAGAGCACTGAGAAAACTAGAATCATTACCAGAAAGTGATGCAAGTAAACTAATGGCTGAAGTAGCAAAAAGATCTCGCTCTAGGAAAAAATAATTTTTATGAGGCACTCTAAGGTGAACATATGAGTGAAAAAATAAGTTGGGACGTTATTGTCATTGGCGGTGGTCCTGCCGGGTCAACTACTGCCAGGTATCTAGCCGAAGGCGGTGCAGATGTTCTAGTTGTAGATCGTCGTGATCCAATTGGTTCTCCTCTACAATGTGGTGAGTTAGTTCCGACCAATGAAGAGATGCGGCGCTTATGTCCAAAAGTACCCGATATTGATGATTTACTGAGAACACCTGAACATGCAATTTCTCGAAGAACATCTGAAATGCATTTGGTGCCCCCTTCTGGAAAACCTCTTTGTTATCAATTTGAAGGATATATGCTAAATCGTGTAGCTCATGATGAAGCTTTAGTTGATTTAGCAAAATCTCGAGGGGCAAAATATCTCGTAGATTCTCGTGTAGATTCTATTGAAGGAAATACAATAAAACTGAGAGATGGTAGAGAATTGAATGCTAAAATAATAGTTGGTGCAGGAGGTCATAACGATCCATTAAGAAGAACTTTCTGGAAAGAATCTAGCCTCAAGATACCAGTTAAATTTGTTCTTATGGATGGCGACTTTGGTGATGCCGTAGAATTACATTTTGGCTCAATGGCTCCTGGTGGCTATGCATGGATGTTTCCTAAAAAGAGCGGTGCAAATATCGGCGTAGGAATTCAGAACAAATTTTCTAAAAATAAGAATATAAATCAACTATCTAATGAATTCATAAGTCGCTATGGAGGGGACGTCACATTTTCCGGAGCAGGTTCTCTCCCAATGTCGGGTACAATCAAAACCTTCGTCAAAGGAAATTATGTTTTAGTCGGCGATTCAGCGGGTATGGTTCTACCTTCTAATGGTGCAGGAATTACTATCGCAATGATTGGTGGTAGAATTGCAGGGCAGGTGATTTCAGAGCATTTGAAAAATGGTATTCCTTTGTCGGAATATGAAAAACGTTGGAATAAGCAGATGGGCAAGGTTATGCGTAATTCAAAAAGAGCCTTTTTCTTAGGTAGTTTTGTTCTAAGATTACCAGATTGGGTGATAAATACTCTGTTCAATAGATTAACTAAGTTCATGGTTTGGAGATTTATTACTTGCAGGAATGTATTTGTAATATTCTAGTTTTTTCCTAGAGGTTTTTCGGCTTGCCAAATAGTCGCCATACCTGGGAAAATTAATTTTGCTCTTGAGTTTTCAAAACCAACTTCTTCAAGCATCTTCACATAATCTTTAGTTGTTCCAAAATGGACATAGGTTTTAGTTAGCCACTTCCAGGGATGTTCATCTTGTTTGCAGATTATTTTTGCATAACTACCAACCCATATCCTCATCCATAACCACCCTAAATATCCATGAATTCTATTTATTTTTGCGGGATCGACAATTACTATAGATGAACCTGGTTTTAATACTCTTAATACTTCACTTAGACCTTTTTTCTTATCATACCAGTCTCTAAATGAAAATAATGTACATACTGAATCAAATGTATTATCTTCAAAAGGTAATGATTCAGCCTTTCCTTCGACAAATTTAGCTGCAGAGTAACCATTCTTTCTTCTCATTTTATTTACTCTAGGTTCAGCAACACGGAGCATTTCTGGTATCGGATCTAGACAAATTAGTTCCCTTCCTTCCAATTCTTCTGCAAAACTTCCTGGTCCGCAACCTACCTCTAAAATAAGTCCCTCGGAAGGTAATCTTTCTCTGACTTTTCTTCTCCATTTAGAAACTTGTCCTAAAGTTGCAAAACGATTAATCTTATCATAAACCGGTATTGTCGCCTCAAGATTTTTTTGGAGCTCGTTCCAATCATCTTCACCGATAGTCTCGGTATCCATGAACTACCGCAAAAGATACAGGTATTTGGTAGGTGCTGATGATGGTGTCAAAATTATTGCTTGATAGAGTTTAGGACTCACATCGGTTATTATCATATACTAATTTTCGGTCGAGAATAGCATACAGGTGCTGTCCATGGCTAGAGAAGATGTTCTACGTGCAATTAAAGATGCTGAAATAGCGGCAACTGCGACGTTGTCAGATGCTAAGAAAGAGGCGGCGCAAATAGTTTCTCAGGCGAGACAAAACGCATCAGAGATTTTGACCTCTGGAAAGTCGAAATCTGAGTCCGAGGCACAAAATCTCATTTCTGAAGCTAGAGCCTCTGCAGGTACAGAAGCAGAAGTAGTTTCTACTGGCGGCCAAGCCGCACAGAAAAGCGTTCATGATTCTGGTAAAAAGAATCGAGATAAAGCAGCAAAATTAGTCATTGACTCTTTTAGGAAATAATTTTCGCGGGTGGTCAAGAAATGTCTCAAGTTAAAACGCAGCGCATGGGTCGTTTACTCGCTGCAGGGACTAAAGACAAAATCGATGATTTAATAGATGCTTTAGCAACTCTAAATGCCTTACATATTATTGAATATGATGGCTCTGATGATGGTTTTAAATTGGGAACACCCAAAGAAGAATCTGAAACGGTGGGAATGCGTCTCACAAAATTACGTTCAGCAGCATCTATTGTCGATTTCGATGGACCAAAGGATCCCGTTCAGGCAGATAAAGTTCGTTCAGAATTAGATGGGACTTTATCTGAAGCTGTAGACAATCTTTTAGAAAAAAGTACTCGTTTAGATTCTGTTGAAAACCGTCTTTCTTCTCTAGAAGAAGAGAGGTCTGTCTTAGAGTTGCTTTCATCATTAAACTTGGATGTTGAACTACTAACTGGTTATTCTTCTCTCAAAGCATTTGTTGGCACTATTTCTGGTAGCTCTTCCGACATTGAGCTTGGATTAGAAGATGATTGTAATGGTGAGGGATTATTTTTCAAAGATACCATTAATGGAAGCACGGTTATTGCACTTTTTGTTAAATCAGAACAATCAAATGCGGCTCAATCTCTATTAAATCAGGCGGGTTTCCAAGCGATTAATGTTCCAGAAGGAATTACAGGTAACCCTAATGAGTTAATGCTTGATGTAATGCTTCAGATAAGCGAATTATCCGGAGAGAAATCCTCAATTTCTAATGACATTGATTCATGGAGCAATGAGTTCGGTGCATCTTTAGCTTGTGGGTTGGAGTTATTGGAAAGAGAACACGACATTCTTACAGCACCCGTGAAAATAGCAGTCTCCGAACACGCATTCTTTGTAGATGGGTGGATCGAACTTTCACGTTCAGAAGAAGTTCAATTAGCATTGAAAGAATCCTGCTTGTATTCAGAAGTTACACCTTTCAAGATTGAGGCAGGTGGTGGCGGCCATGGACACTCGGACCACCACCATCAAGAAATGCCTCCTATTGCATATCAAAGTAGGACTCTAAGTAAGCCCATGGAATTACTAACTGATGCAGTTGGTAGGCCTGCTTACGGTAGAATTGACCCCACTCTGTTTATGTTCGTAACGTATCCAATATTCTTTGGAATGATGCTTGGAGATATGGCATACGGGTTAGTAACCATTTCTCTTGGTGCCTTTGTATTCAGCAAGGCACGCTCTAATGAAATGATGCATCTTGGTGGTAAGTTCTTGATTTACATAGGACTAGGAACTCTCATTTTCGGTTATATTTATGCAGAGTTTGCTGGATGGGAGATTTTCATGTATGAAAAGACCAAGATTAATGGTGTCTACGAATATGGTGACAATCTTTCTCCAGTTGCATTCCTTGCGAACCTTTACCCTCTCTCCGATTCAGCTCATGGCTACGGTCCTGAACTAGAATTAGGGTATGGCATTAACCTATATTTCCCATTCCATAGAGTGGGGACTCATTTGGAAGATCTAATAGTATTGACAATATACGTTGGATTTATTCACATTATTTTCGGTAAACTAATTGGTTTCCGGGATGTGTTGTTTTATGGAACCGATCATGGACATGTAGGGTTAGCTGCAGCATTCTTCGAACATGGTGCATGGATTGTATTACTTGTTGGAGGCTTCATGTTTACATACGGTTTCCTAGGTCCCGAAGATGCCGAGTATCTACTACAACCGGGTGCAGCGATAGCTCTTTCCGCTGTAGTCATGCTAATTTGGACTCTCTATAATTATCATGGCATTCCAATTGCAGTAAGTTTGATTCTAGCACCTATTGAGGCAATTGGTATGATGCCGTCAGTAATTTCGTATGTCCGTCTCTTTGCAGTAGGTATTGTTGGAGTTAAGATTGCAGAAACTGGTAATAAACTCTGGGAACCAATGTGGGAAGCAGAGTTGTATCTAATCCCAATCTTCTTTATTGGTTGGTTATCCGTACAGATTTTTGCTTGGGTATTAGGTGTGTTCAGCCCAAATATACACGCTGCAAGGCTTCATTTTGTAGAATGGATGAGGCAATATTATGATTCTAGCGGAGAGGCATTCGAGCCTTTCGGTTTCCGCTCGCACTTCGTGGAGGTCGAGTGATATCACATTCCAAGCATAATGCTTAGAAAAAAATGGAGGAAAAAATATGAATAACAGAAATAAAATGAGAGGAATGAGTATGTTGCTAACATTATCATCTATTGTGATGATTGCTAGTAGCGTTCAGGCGGAAGACAATGCTTCAACAGAAGTAGCATACAAGAATCTAGGTGCAGGAATTGCTCTAGGTCTAGCTGGAATTGGAACTGGATTAAGCCAGGGGCCAATTGGTGCAGCAGCTGTTGGTATGATTGCTGAAGACAGTAGTAAGTTCGTAAACGGATTGATTTTTACTGCTCTACCTGAGACTATCGTTCTTTTCGGTTTCCTTTCAATATTCCTGCTTTAAGCGGAATAATGGAAGTTCCCTATAACGAAATTAAAATTGAGGTGTAATAAATGACATTGGATGCATTAGCCAACGAAATCGCAGCCCAAGCGAAAGCTGAAGCTGAAGCGATTATCGCAGCCGCTAAGCAACAAGCTAAACATATTGAAGATGAAGCTAAAGTAGAAGCCAGTTCATTTTCTTCTGATATGAAAGCACGTGCTGAGCGAGAAAGCGCACAATTGTCAGTGGAAGTAGTTGCATCAGCTAAACAGGCTAACCAAAAGCATCTCTTGATCGCTAGACGTGAAGAGTTAGATGAGACTTGGGAGTCAATACGTTCAGCAGTGTCTTCGCCTGACCTAGATGGTCGGTCAGATATTCTTGCCGGACTTTTAGCCGAAGCGAGTAAAACAGGCGATGGAATGATTCTCCGTCCCGTATCTACTGACCGTAAGGTGTTAGAAAAAGGGAGTTTTACTCTCGGTGAGGATGTAGAAGGGCTAGGAGGATTTGTTCTCGAATCAAAAGATGGCTCAATAGTTCTTGATTATCGCTTTGACAGCCGCTTAGATGAGGCTTGGAAAGCAAATCTTGGTGCTGTAAATAAAACTCTATTTGGAAATTAAAAGGTGAATTAAATGTCGGGTATAGTGAGTGGTCGTTCAAATGTCTACAACGCTTCTGCCCGCGCTAAAGCACGTAAAGCATCATTAATTGATCCTACCAGAATGAGGCAATTACTTCAAACAGGTCCCGAATCAATAGGGGCAAGTATTGGAGAATTAGGATATCGTAATGAAATGGATATCTATTCTGCTAGGATGAGTGGTGCCGACGCTGTTGAAGCGGCTCTATTCCATAATCTCGATAATGACTTATCTGAAGTTATGAAATTCTGTCAGGGCCCTCTTAAGTCAATAGTTTCAATCTATGTTGAACGTTTTGCTTATGAGAAAGCCAAGACCGTGTTAAGGGCAGTAAATGGTGGGTGCTCAGATGAATTAATAGAAGCTCAGATTTTGCCTTCGGAGAATCCGATGAATGCAATTTGGCTAGATATTGTTAGAACAACTGAAACAGTTTCTGAAGCAGCCAACGCAATGGCAGGCACCCCTTGGGGTAAAGAACTAGCAAAGTTAGAAGGAACAGACCCCAGTCTCGAAGAGATGGAAGATGCACTAGATCGTCAGTACTACAGTCATGCACTCAAAGTTTCGAAGGGCAAAGATTCTAATATCCACTTAATGAAATTTATTAGAACCGAAATCGATCATCGTAATATTATCAATCAATTCCGTGAACTTCGTCAGAATATTTCTCCAGACAAACGTTTACAGATGGTAATTCCAGGTGGAAGGATTTCACAATCAGTAATGTCTCAAGCATCTCAGGCTACATCTAGTGAAGCAATTATTGATGCTTTAAGACGAAGCAATGCATTTGATGATGCAGGTTTTGATGAGGCCATCGAGCAATCAGAAGCAATAGGTTCTCTAGATCCTATCGCCACTCTATTAACTCACAAGAGACATGCTATTTTACGTCGTTTCGCTTATCTAAACCCGGTTTCTGCCTTTCCAGTAATTTACTACATCGAGCGTAAGGTACTGGAAATACAAAATCTTCGTCTTCTTGTGCGTGGGAAGACGATTGGCCTCACTGTTGAGGTATTAGAAGCGCACATGGATTTTTGAGGTGAAAATATGGAAATTGCAGTCGTAGGCTCATTAGATTTCACTCTTGGATTCCAACTTGCAGGTGTTTTGAGATTATATAATCCGAAAGATCTAGATGAAATGACATCAGTAATGAAGTCATTACTTAATGAAAAAGAAATAGGAGTTATAGTAATCGATAATTCTGATCTATTACTTCTCCCAGAAAGGTTGCGAGTTCAACTATCTGAGAGTATCACGCCCACAGTATTGGGTATAGGGACTGAAGAGGATAATACCCTCCGTGAGTCTATCAAATCGGCACTAGGAGTCGACTTATGGAAATAATCCTAGGAAAAAAATAAAGGAAGTGAAATGAAATGAGTAAAGAAAATGGAGTAATTTATCGTATTTCCGGGCCAGTTGTAACTGCAGTAGGAATATCTCCAAGAATGTATGAAGTTGTGCGCGTAGGTGATGAAGGTTTGATGGGTGAAGTCATTGAGTTACATGGTGATCAGTCTGTTATTCAGGTATATGAGGAGACCTCAGGTGTCCGACCAGGGGAGCCAGTTGTAAGGACTGGACAAACTCTCTCTGTTCAACTCGGGCCTGGTTTACTAACCAAGATTTATGATGGAATACAAAGGCCTCTGCCAGAATTAGAGAAGACAATGGGTGTTTTCATCAAAAGAGGAGTTGATGCCGATGGTCTTGATTTAGAAAAGATATGGGATTTCAATGCCACCGCTAAGAAGGGTGACTCAGTTTCTTCAGGAGATGTCATAGGAACAGTTCAGGAAACAAAAACAATTGAACACAAAGTCATGGTACCTCCTGGTGTATCTGGAAAAATTAAGGATATTAAATCAGGAGATTTTAATGTTACTCAGACTGTTTGTACACTAGAAGACGGAACAGAAATTCAAATGATGCAAAAATGGCCTGTTAGAACTCCACGTCCATTCACCAAGAAACACGCTCCTGAGGTTCCGCTACAAACCGGTCAGAGAATTTTAGATTTCCTTTTCCCATTAGCTAAGGGAGGTACTGCGGGAATTCCAGGCCCATTCGGTTCAGGAAAGACTGTTACTCAACAACAACTTGCTAAATGGTCTGATGCAGATATTGTTGTTTACATTGGTTGTGGCGAGCGAGGAAATGAGATGACCGAGGTTCTCGATGAATTCCCTCACTTAATGGATCCGAAGACTGGTGAAGCATTAATGAATAGAACTACTATGATTGCTAACACTTCGAATATGCCTGTTGCTGCTAGAGAAGCTTCAGTATACACTGGAATCACAATCGCTGAATATTTCAGAGATATGGGTTATGATGTAGCTTTAATGGCTGACTCAACAAGTCGCTGGGCTGAAGCAATGAGAGAAATTTCTTCAAGACTTGAAGAAATGCCTGGGGAAGAAGGTTATCCTGCATATCTTTCAAGTCGTCTAGCTGAATTCTATGAAAGGGCTGGACGTGTTGAAACTTTAGCCGGAGGAGACGGTTCAGTATCTGTTATAGGTGCTGTTTCTCCTCCTGGTGGTGACATCTCAGAACCAGTCAGTCAAGGTACTTTACGAATCGTTAAGGTATTCTGGGGTCTAGATGCTGGACTTGCACGTCAGAGACATTTCCCTGCTATTAATTGGTTGAACTCTTACTCTTTGTACCCTCCATCATTAGACCAATGGTATAGAGATAACATAAAGGGTGACTTCCCAGAAATTAGAACTGAGATTAGTGCTCTTCTACAGGTTGAAGCAGAGCTACAAGAGATTGTTCAGTTAGTGGGTTCAGATGCATTACCTGTTGATCAACAACTTACTCTTGAAGTGGCTCGTATGATTAGAGAGTTCTTCCTACAGCAAAATGCTTTCCATGACGTAGATACATACAGCGATCTAAAGTTACAATATAATATGGCTAAAGCAATCTTGTCTTTCCAAGAAGAATCAAAGAAAGCTATTGCGGGAGGTGCTGCATTAGAGGATGTAGTTAATATCCCAGCTCGTACTGACCTAATGAGAGGAAGATTTGAATCAGGTTATGAAGATAAGATTGATGAGATGTTAGAGGCTATGAATAAACAAATTGCTGATACTATGGAGGCTAATTAGAGGTGATATAAATGACTGGAAAAGAATATAGAACAATCACAGACGTAAAGGGGCCTCTTGTGTTCCTAAATAAGACAGAACCTGTGGCCTTTGGAGAAATTGTAGAATTAAGGCTCACAGATGGTACACTAAAGAACGGACAAGTACTTGATACATCCGATGATCAAGTTATCGTACAAGTTTTCGAAGGAACAGCATCTATTGATAAGCAAACAGGAATTAAGTTCCTTGGAGATGTTTTCAAGTTGCCAGTAAGTACTGATATGATAGGCAGAATTCTTGATGGTGCAGGACGTCCAAGAGATGGCGGTCCGGCTATTGTCGCCGATGAAATGGCAGACATTATTGGTGCAGCAATTAATCCATATTCAAGACAAAGCCCTTCTTCATTTATTCAAACCGGAATCTCCGCAATTGATGCATGTACCTCTTTGGTTAGAGGGCAAAAATTACCAATTTTCAGTGCATCTGGTTTACCTCACAATGATATTGCTTTACAAATAGCCAGGCAAGCAAAGTTAGTCGATAGCGACGATGATTTCGTGGTTGTTTTCTGTGCAATGGGTATCACTGCTGAAGAATATAATTTCTTTGTACATGACTTAGAAAGAACAGGTGCTCTTGAGAATGCCTGTCTTTTCGTTAATCTTGCAGATGACCCTGCTGTTGAAAGGTTAATTACGCCTAGATTGGCTTTGACTGCGGCAGAATATCTTGCTTTTGAACACGATTATCACGTACTAGTTATATACACAGATATGACAAATTATTGTGAATCATTGCGTCAAATTGGAGCGGCTCGTGAAGAGGTTCCTGGACGTAGAGGTTATCCAGGTTATATGTACACTGATTTGGCTATGCTGTATGAGCGTGCAGGATTAGTTAAGGGGAAGAAAGGTTCAATCACTCAGTTCCCAATTCTAACTATGCCTGGTGATGATATTACACATCCAATACCTGACTTGTCAGGATATATTACCGAAGGTCAGATTGTTATTTCTCGTGAACTTCATCAGAAAGGAATTTATCCTCCAATCAACGTTTTGCCATCTCTATCTAGATTAATGAACGCAGGTATAGGAGATGGTAAGACTCGTGAAGATCACAAATCTGTATCCGATCAACTCTATGCTGCTTATGCTCAAGGTAGAGAGTTAAGAGGATTAGTCGCAATTGTTGGAGAAGATGCTCTAAATGAAAGGGACTTGCAGTTACTTAAGTTTGCAGATATTTTCGAAGATCAATTCTTGAGACAAAGTCGAGATGAAGACAGATCTATCGGTGAAGGAACTTTAGACTATGCTTGGAAACTTCTTTCTAATATTGATACTAAGTACCTTGTACGTCTTGATCAGAAATGGATTGATAAGTATCATCCTACAGACAAGAAAGAATGATTTTAGTGATTAAGGAGGCGAAATAGATGGCATTAGACATCAAACCAACTCGTTCAGAATTAATCAATTTGAAACGTAGAATTAAACAGACTTCTAGTGGATATAATCTACTTAAGATGAAAAGAGATGGATTATTCTTTGAGTTCCGTACACTACTTGCTGAAATGATAGCAGCTAGAGAGGAACTTGTAGGGACATATCGCGATGCTTTGAAATCTATTGCACTGGCTTCTTCAATAGAAGGCGGTTTAGCAGTTAAGAGTGCAGCTATAGCTGCCACTTCTGGGCCGGAAGTAACCGTTTCACGAAGAAATATCATGGGTGTGGTCGTACCTAAAGTAGATGGTACTAATCTTACAACAACTGTTGAAACTAGACCTACAGGAATTATTGGAGGTTCTCCTTACATAGATGAGTCTGCAGATTCCTATTCTGTTTTAATTGCAAAAATCGTTAAGGCTGCCGAAATGGAAGCTACATTGAAGAAATTACTTGAAGAAATTGAGGCCACTAAGAGAAGAGTCAATGCACTCGAATTCGTCGTAATTCCTGAAATGAAAGAGGCTCAAACATTTATTCAACTCAGACTTGAAGAAATGGAAAGGGAGGAAACTTTCCGTCTTAAGAGATTCAAGAATAAATGATTTTGTTATTCTTATTTTCTTCATTGTCTCACACACGGTTTGATAGGGGATGCTCTATGTTCAGTGTATATTGAGATGGAGGTGTGACTATGTCAAAAGTTGAATCAATAGTTATTGATACTGAGACTTGGGGGCAAAGAGAGCTACTCGAAGAAATTTGTAGTCGTTACTTCATAATAGGTAATCAATCAGGATTAAGTGAAATTTCTTGGGAAATAAATTCTCGTAATGCAAGCAATGTTAGTTCTGATCTCGAAGAGCTTAATGCGCACTTGAAACCACTGAGTTTGATTGGATTGTTGGATGAAGGTAACCCTCCTATCCTCTCAATAATAAGGTACCCCGTAGATCCAGTAAATGTCCCTTTTTGGCAACAATCATTAATTTGGCTAACAATGTTCATTTTTACAACATTGGCTGGATGTTATTGGATATCACAATTTGAAAATAATTCCTCAATTTTTAATTATGAATTATTTTTAGAATCATTGACATTCTTCAGTATCCCAATTTTCTTAACAATGTTTTCTGCTCATTTAATTAGGAAGTATATTGCTTCTTTATTCAGAGTTGATGTAGGAAATCTTGTTCCAATAGCGTTTCCTTTAATTTCTCCTTTTTGGCCATTTGGAATTGTTGGTGTTTTTGGTCAGAAAAGAGTGGATACTATTACTTATCCGAATAGAAGATCTTTAGGAATTATAGAACTATCTTCAATTTTAGTCCTTATCCTCTTTGGCTCAATATTTTCTTTAATTGGATTAATCATGACTTCGGCAAATCCTCCAGAGTCTATATCTGATCCACTCCTTTTGCAATCCAATCTCATTGTTGATTTATTATCAGCAATATTCTTGGGTGACGAAGTACAAATAAAACTTCAATGGCTTCATCCTATTGCTTTGGCCGGTTTTGGTTTATCAATGATTGGATGGATTCTAATTTTGCCAATTCCGGGTTTCCCAGGTGATAGAATTTTACATTCAATAGTTGGATCTAAGAATCTCGATAAAAGTGTAAATGCGACGTCGATTTTCTTATTGACTCTTACTTTCATGTGCTTAGTATTTCTTTTAACAACATTCTGGCCGTGGCTAATTCTAGCATCATTAGCATCTTGGAGAAGGTTTAGTGGAGAACATATTCCAGTTGCATTAATTGTAGATGAAGTCTCAGAATTAGGAAATAAATCTAGAAATTTTCTGATTACTATGTCTATTGCAATAATCTTACTAGGTTTCCCTGGATTAATTCCCGTAGAAGAAATTAATGATTGGGACGGCGGTTTGGATATTTCTGATTGGGAAAGAGAATTTTCAAGCGAATCTTGGCAGGATGTGAACAAATCATTCGAACTAAAGGCATCAGGCATAATGTCAATTTCTGGTAAGATTAAGGTTCTAATTGATGGAGATGCTGATAGATGGGTAATTGATTCTGAGTGTTTTAATGATGAAATGATTTGTACCTTTGACGATATTAATCAGAATAATGAGGATGTTTTTAAGTTCTCAATAAAAGATAATTCTCCTGAAAGAAAAACTCCGACACAGTTACGATTTATTATAGAATCCGAGGGAGAATTGTTGCAACATATTCTTTCAATTGCTTATAGCGATATGACCTCCCCTAGTCCAATTTGGGAAATAGAGAATATTTCTAATAAAAATAAGATATGCAATATAGTAGATGTTGCAGAGAATCAAACAGGAAATTTATCTGTAAAAATGAATCCCTTTTGGTCTTTAGAAAATTCAGGTTATTTATCAGAAGAAGGTTCCCATGAAATTTGCTTAGTTGCCGAAAGAGGTGGCTGGGAATCTTTAGCAATGGGGGAAAATGGAATCTTCGGTTACCGAATGGCCCCTGAATTAATGTTCCAACAGGAAAATGGCAATATCACGGATTGGCATTTCCCTATCAATAATTCATATACAAATATATTCTTAAATTCTAATTATGGAATCAATCTCAATATGATGTCTGATGGAGTACTATACTCCGAGAATAAAATTTCACCAATCTGCCCATTTAATGATAATCACCCTAAGATCGATTTGAATTCTGAAGATAACTTGACATTGATTCATGGCTCTCCATTGATTTTAGAAGAAATATCTATTGATAAAAATATCTTAGTCTCAGAAGATGGATGGTTAGTGAATTGTGCTGATGGATTTTCTAAGGCTATGATGTTAAACTCAGGATTAGGTGTTTTTATTGATAATTCTGCACTAAATGATTCTGGTTTGCCATTATCGAATTTCACAATACATTCAAAGGAATCAGAAAACCTATCTCTGACTGTTGATATATCTACTAATTTACAGGGGGATAACTCATTAGATATCTCATTTCCTAATCAAATTCCTGCTAATGGTAGTGTAGATGTTAGTATTTCTCTTATTGGTGAAAGTAGTGAAGTTTGGAGAGTATTTTGGATATCTCAGAATTCTAATGGTTTAGTATTAAATTTTGTTTCCAAATGCCCTATTGGAGGATGTCTAAATTGAGAATAGCTATTATTGGAGTAGGCTCAATTGGCGGTATTATTCTTGGAGCATTAGCAGATACCGATGCCGATATCGTTTGTATATCTAGGGGTAATACTTCATTGAATCTTTCAGATTTAGGACTGGTATTGCACACTCCAGAAGGTAGTATTGAAGTAGTGCCCAGTGAAAGATATTTACTTGTCAATAGTAATTCAGGCCCTATTCCTGAACAGATACGAAATACTTGTGACATCGCGATAGTTTGTGGTAAAACAGTCGATAATCACACTTTATCTGAGCTTGCATCAGAATTAGTCAGCGAAAATGGTTGTGTTTTAACTATTCAGAATGGACTTGGTAATGCAGAGTTATTAGCCCACAAAGTTGGTAGCGATAGAGTAATTGTTGGTTCAATTACACATGCAGCTTGGCGAAATAGTGACGGTGAAGTGAACTGGGTTGGGCGAGGCGAGATTATCCTCGGTCCATTAGACAAGAGAGGTGAAGTATATGTTGAATCTATTTTACATATTCTTAATGATGCCGAATTAAACGCTTCTAAATCTGATAATATTAAGCAGATATTGTGGAAAAAATTACTAATTAATGTTGCAATTAATCCAGTCTGTACTATTGCTGGTGTGAGGAATGGTGCACTTTTGGAGGTAAACTCACTTTGGCAACAGGCGATGCAGGCTATGCGAGAAGCAGCAGTTGTTGCCCGTGCTAGTGGGGTTGATTTAGGTGATATTGAATTGGAAAATTATCTCAGAGAAGTTGTTTCAATATCTCCTGATAATCGATGTTCAATGCTTCAAGATATTATGGCCGGTAGAGAAACAGAGATTGATTCATTATGTGGTGCTGTAGTTATGCGAGGAGAAGCAGAAGGCATCCCAACTCCTTGCAATGCTATATTACACGGTTTGGTAAAAGGTATCGAAAAATCATCAAGTTTTGATTAACTTTCTAAATCTTTATTGTAGTGCAGTCCGACATTTTGCTTTCTATTAATTGACCCTTCAACTACAAGTTTTGCAACTTCTATGAGATTTCTCAACTCAACCAAATCTTGAGTTGGCTTACAAGATTCCCAGATCCTCTTTACTTCTTCTTCTAGATGTATGACTCTTCTCTTTGCTCTCTTCAATCTGTAATTATTCTTTACTATCCCTACGTCCATTGTCATAGTTGTTCTTAAGGCCTGTAAATCTGCACGAAGTGGAGAATGTTCAACCATTACTTTTAATTCATCAGCACGCCAAAATGGAAAATTATTTGGTAATCTTTGTAATTCATCTTTTGTTGCTAATTGAATCAAGTCTCTGGCTGCTCTTTCAGAATAAACAACTGCCTCAAGTAGACTATTTGATGCAAGGCGATTCGCCCCATGTAATCCTGTTCTAGCAACTTCTCCGATGGCATACAGTCCGGGCATAACTCCATCATCTAACTTCACCCTACCTGAATAATCTACGTTAATTCCACCAACCATATAATGTGCAGCAGGAATTACTGGTATCGGGTCAATTCCCAATTTTATTCCATAAGATAATAGTTTCTTATCTATATTAGGAAACTCTTCTACCAATTCATTTCTGTTTAGATGCTCAGTAATTAGTAAAGCATTTTTATCTCCTGTTTTTTTAAGTTCTGAGTCTATTGCTCTAGCGACGACATCTCTTGTTCCTAAGGACCCTTCATCACAATATTCCCACATAAATGAAAACTCTTCAGGAGATTTATTCTTTGATAATATCCATTTTTGGTAATCATCAATCATCATTAGGACTGCGCCTTTTCCTCTCATAGCTTCAGTAATTAGGAACGGTTTTGACTCATCGTTTACTAGAGAGGTTGGGTGAAATTGAATGAACTCTATATCTTTGATGTCTGCGCCAGAACGGAATGCCATTGCTACTCCATCCCCAGTTGCAATTGATGGATTGGTTGTAGATGAGTGTAGGAAACCTACTCCTCCTGTTGCTAGAATTATTGCTCTGGCAGGCATTGTGTGTACTTCCCCCGAAGGGGATAGGCACCACAAACCAATCACTCCTTTTTTCGGATTACCATGTTCTCTTTGAATTAAATCCACAGCCATCCAATTCTCGTATATCTTAAAATTCTCATCGACCTCATTAGATGCAAATTTTGTAAGAGCCCTTTCGATTTCGGCTCCTGTTGCATCTTTTGAATGTAAGATCCTTCGATTAGAATGTCCTCCTTCTCTTACTGTATCATATTCTCCATTCTGTTTTTTATCGAAACGGACTCCATGTTTTTCTAAATCTCTAATTCTATCTGCGGCCTCTAAGACTACTGACCTCACTACTTTTTCATCGCACAAACCTGCACCTGATGACAATGTATCTTGTACATGTGCTTCTATAGCCACTTCATCATTTGGATCTAAAACTCCTGCAATTCCGCCTTGAGCCCAATTTGTATTTGATGTAGTAATGCTTTTTTTCGTTATCAAAGCGACCTTCAATCCATTTTCAGCACAACGGTTCGCTAAAAATAATCCCGCAATACCTGAACCTACTACGGCTATATCGACGGTTGGCATTAATTCGCCAGGGGCTCCGTTGCTCATGACACTTCCATGACCTAGTTGTCAATGAATCTTCGCTTATTGAAAATCATTTTTGGCTTTGAAAAATAGGTCTTTTTTTCGTGGTATAGCGACCAAGTCCTCCTCAATGTTCATAGAGTAAAATGCAGCAGCCGATTAATGATGTCGGCGATAAATTGCTGATATTACATGGTGATGGGATGCATCTAGTAAGAATTGAACTGGAAAACTTCAAATCTTTCGGAGGGGAAATAGTAATTCCTTTCGAAGAAGGCTTCACTGCAATTACGGGCCCAAATGGCTCGGGTAAATCTAATTGCGGTGATGCAATACAATTTGTTCTTGGCCCCAAATCCACTCGATCCCTTAGGGCTTCAAATGTCTCTGAGTTAATCTACAATGGCGGTGGTAGAGGTAAAGCCGCTAGGAATATGTCTGCCACACTTGTTTTCAAAAATGAACCAGAGGCCGACGGCCGTCGCAGATTAAGGATTGAGACCGAAGAAGTCTCATTTACACGTTCAGTCCGATTAAATCGTAAGAATGATACTATTTCTTCATATTATATCAACGGAAACCCTTCCACTGCTACCGAAATGAGAAGAGTACTGGCAGAGGCAGGTTTACACGGTGACGGATATAATATTGTATTGCAAGGCGATGTAACTACTTTAGCTACTATGACTCCACATAAAAGGAGAGGCGTATTAGAGGAAGTTGCAGGCGTCACTGCGTATGACGATGAGATCCGCCGTGCAAATAATCAGAGAAAAGTTGTTGAAAATAATATAGAAACAATCGATCTTTTCGAAGACGAACAGAAAAAACGCCTGAAAGGCCTCGAGAAAGAAAGGCAGCAAGCTTTGAAATTCAAAGATATCAAAGAAGAATTAGATGAAAATAAGATTATTCTACATCAGTCAAGACATAGAAATAGGATAGATGAAGTCCGTTTACTGGGCGAAGAACGTTCAAATTACAGCCATCAAGTCGATGACCTGACGGGGCTAATAAGGGATGGAAATATCGAGTTAGGGAAGTATGATGAGGAGCTCGTCCAAATTGGAGATGATTTGGACGATATAATGAGTGGCGATGCTAAAGAATTACTTGAAACCATTCGTAAGCATGAAATTGACGTTGAAACTAATTCCGATCGAATCGGTGATCAATCTAAAATTATCGAATTAACAAATCAAGAGATTGAGAGAATTCGTGAAGATCATGTCGGAGTCAAAGACGCCCATGACACTGCGTTACAAGAACTTGAGAGTGCAGAAATAAATTTATCTAATTCAGAAGAAGATTTAGAAAAAGCTGCTATTGATGAAAGTCAAGCCAGAGAAGCAATTCAATCGGGAGACCGCCTTGGTCGTGATTTGAACCGTGCTTTGGGTCAAGCTACAGAATTGGTGACAGAGTCACATCAAGAATATTCCAAAGCTAAATTAGAATCTGATAGAGCGGAACAAAATGCTCAAATTTCTTCTGAGAAATTAGCAGACCTAGAAGAAGAATATGAACAAGCAACACTAACTAGAGACGACTTGGAGTTATTGGGTGATGATATTCAAAATGGTGGCGAAGCCGTTGACCGAACACATTTAGCAAATGAGCTTCAAAGATTAACCAAACAAGAAATTGAGTTACGAGAGGATAGAGACAGATCTGAGATTAAGGCTAGAGATGCTGATTTAGCACTGGCAAAGGCTCGAGCACGTCAAGAAGCAAAAGCAAGCCGTCCAGGTTCTGCGATAACAATTGCCGCACTTTCTAAATTAAGGCAAAGTGGTGAGATAAAGGGAATTCTTGGAACCTTGGGCGAATTATGCTCGCCTAAAGAATCAATTCATGAGGATGCATTGGCTATAGCATTAGGAAATGGACTTAGAAGTATAGTTGTAACTAATGATGAGGTTGCAGCCGAATGCATAAAATGGCTAAGACTCAACGGCGGAGGGCGTGCAACCTTCCTTCCTTTGAACAAATTAAGCGTTTCAAGGCCCCAAGGACGTACTCTGATTGTTTCTAGCAATCCCGGAGTTCTAGGTTTCGCTCATGATCTACTAGAATATGACTCAGAGATCGATATTGCGGTAAGGTATGCATCAAGAAATACTCTGATAGTCCAATCTATGGATATAGCCAGAAAGAATATGGGTGGGGCAAGGATGGTTACTCTGAAGGGAGATATCATAGAAGGTTCAGGAGCAATGACGGGTGGTTCTCCGGTAGGTTCCTCGAAACCCAGTTTTGGTGGAGGCATTCCTGGACAGTTAGGGACTGAAAAATTAGAGAGGGCGTTAGAAGAAGCAAATTTGATTTATTCTACAGTTGAAGCAGCATTAAGGGAATTGAGAGCTAATCAACAAGAATTAAGAGACCAAATTCATGGTTTAGATGACAGCGATCAGTCTGTGAAAATAAGAGAATGGAAATCAGATTTATCTAGAGCTCAGAAAGATGTAGAGGATATTGGTAAGAAAGTTTTAGCAGCGCGAAAAGAACTTTCAGATTCAGATACTTTATTTAATTCAGCTAAATCTAATGCCGATGAAGCAAATGACAAATATCTCAAAGCTTTGGAATCAAGATCCAACGCAGCGGAATTATTGCAAAATCACACCCCTGATCACCTTTCCCAGATTCTTCGTAATGCAGAAAAAACTAGGACAGAAGCTGAGAGGGTTAAGTTACAATCTGAGTCATCTATAATTAGTACTAATGAAAGACTGAAGATTCTTTCAGCCAGATTATCTGAACTAGAAAGACAGATAATTTCTAAAGAAGAATCAATAGAAGAAGCGGAACAAGAAGTAACAAATCTCGAAACATCAATTCAGAAGTCTAGAGATTTACTAGTTGATCTAAAGAGTCAAGCTTCTCAGTTTAATGAAGAACAACAGATTTTAACTCAGAGAAGAGACACTATAGTAGAGGAAAGAGCTAGTTTAAGGGCTTCCTTGGAAACCAAATCTCAGAAACGTCAAACTTTTAATTCACGAATTGAGGAGTTAAATATTCAGATAAATCAGAAAAGGGCCGCAGTAGATGAGATTGTTGCCGAATTAGCTGCTGAGAATATTGAAATTCCATCTTCCGATATCCAATTACCCACTGTGGCCGAGGCGCAAAAAGTTGTGCAGGGACTTGAAAGGCGCCTCGGTCATCTAGGTGATGTCAATATGTTAGCAATAGAACAATATGATGTTGCAGTTGAACGTATAGCAGGGCTTGTAGAAGATGGAAAGATCCTAAGGCAACGTCGAGATGATCTTGTTGGAATCGCAGAGAAACTAGAATCTGAGAGGAAGAAGAGGTTATTGCTGGTATTCGATCATGTAAACAAAAATTTCAGCAGAGTTTACGAGAAATTACAACCCGGTGGAATTGGTAGCTTAAGATTGGAAAATAAGAAAAATCCATTCGATGGTGGTTTAGAGATGGATTGTGTACCTCCTGGAAAGAATAGTAAAACTAGAAGAAATCTTCTTTCTGGGGGGGAGAAGTCTATGGCGGCTCTCGCTTTGATATTCGCAATCCAAGATTACGAACCTAGTCCCTTCTATTATTTCGATGAGGTAGATCAGAATCTAGATCCGTTTAATTCAGAATTAATCGCTACTCTTTGTTTAATGCGTTCACAAAGAGCTCAATTCATCATGGTTACACTCAGGAAGGTTAGTCTTAACCTAGCGAATCACCATATTGGCATTACTCATGCAGGCGATGGTTGTAGCCGTAGAATTACAGATTTCGATCGTGCTGCTGCATTGCAAATGAGTGAAGAGATAGAAAAAGAAGAGGCTGCTAGAAAACAATCTGATGAGGAACGTTCCGAATTAGTATTGCCTGACCCTAGTCAAATGCCTAGAGTGCCCGAGCCTCTTGGTGCCCCCAAATCACTTGGAGGGCTCGCAGAGAGAGCCGGCGTCGATATTGAAAATGAATTGGAAGAATCAGAGGATTCATCTCCCGTCGAAAATAAGAATTTAGAAGCATTAAGAGAAAGGACCGAGGACTGGAGTGAGGATATAGGGGAGGCAAATATAGTTCAGCAGGCAATCTCAGATGAGAATGTTAACAACGATTTAGAAGATTCTGAATCATCCGAAGTAGAAGTAGAGTGAGGTGATTAATTGTCTGTTTTTGATGGTTCCACAATGAGAGACGATATAGTTTCTCGATTACTTGGTGGCGATACAGATCTTGAAACCAATCGTTATCTTGATAGATTGGTAGAACTATCTAAAGTAGAAGAAGCAGAACATCAATTTTTGATCGACCCATTCGATCGTTCAGTTGCCTTAGTTTTCCAATTATTTCAAAATAGTGATTTAGATCCGTGGGATGTTGATTTATCAGTATTTTTAGAATTATTTACCGAGAGAATAAATAATTCTGAAAATATCGATTTGCCTACATGTGGACGTTTGGTACGTATGGCATGGTCAATACTCAGGGGTCAAGCAAGTTCACTTATTGAGAGGCAGGAAAGATCTCTCATCGAAGAAGAAATTGATGATACATGGGAGTTTGAAGAAACATGGGAGAGTGAGTTCTCGGATGAAGATTATAATTTCTCAGTAGGGGTACTTACAGGCGCAGCAGATGAAGTACTCCCCAGTATGTTTGAAGGAAGAATCCATCGCGAAGAAGGCAGGCCTGTTACTCTAGGGGAACTTCTAATGGGTCTTCAAGCAGCAGGTAGGCTCTCAGAAGAGCAAAGAATGAGGGAGCAAATTGCTAAAGAAAGACGAGAGGCTAATGAAAAAGCAAGAGCAAGATTCGGAGGTAGTTTACATGTTGAAAATCTCGAAGATGATCTCGAAAGGACATGGAATGCTTTACGCAGCCGTACAATTTCTAACGAATCCACAGATCTTACCGAAATAGTGGATATTCTAAGAGAAAATTCAGTTAGGTCGGGAGTAAGTCGAGAAGAGGCGGAATCCGAAGCCCAAGTTACAGCATTAGTTTCTTCTTTGTTCCTTACTCACAGAGGTTATGCCGAAGTTTCTCAAGATAATGAAGGAAATATATATCTAAAGAATCTACATTTAGATGATGATGATTTCTCTACTTTAACAAATAGAATAAATCCTAAGTCTAAAATTCCAGGAGGCTTATTATTCAATGAATGAAGCCAGTCTCTCAGTAATTCTTGAAGCAATAATGTTCACTTCTGGACGTTCAATGTCTACTGAAGAGCTTTCCCAGACTGTTGAAAAATCAATTGAAGAGGTACAAATCGCTCTAGAAGAATTACAATCTAGGATTAAGAGAAGGCAAGATTCAGCATTACAATTAACAGAAGTTTCAGGGCGTTGGATTTTCGAAGTACGCCCCAATCTTTCTCCATTCTTACCAGAATCCTTCCGCCCTGACACTCCTCAAAGACTTCTTCCTGCCGCTGCTTTAATTGCTTATCATCAGCCAATGGCTCAGTCTCAATTAGTTGAGATGCTAGGTCAAAGAGCTTATGATCATGTCAGAGATTTAGCAAACTTAGGCCTAATCGATAGGCGTAGGGATGGTTTAACAAGGCGTCTTACCACCACTAGGAGGTTCGCTGAGTACTTTGGTTGTCCAGAAGTAGATTACCGTGCAGTCCGTACATGGTTTCGTTCTGAAGCAACAAAGGCTGGTCTCACAAGTGCTCAATTAGCAGCATCTTTAGCTCCTGACGAACAGATGTCAATAACTGAGTTCACTGGAGAAGAGGAATAAATAATTCAGATTCCTCAGCCATTCCTAATAGTTTCTAGAGCATTTTCTACCGCAGCCATTGTAATTCTTTCTCCACTTTCTTTGACCATATTGGCTACTAAATCAATTTCATCATCCTTTGCTCCAGCGGAACTTATCATATTCTTCAGATGTAATTTCATATGTCCTGCTTGTATGCCAACAGTAGCCAATGCTCTCAAAGCGCCTAAATTTTGCGCCATACCTGCAGCTGCCATGACTTTAGCTAAATCATCTGCACTTTTTATTCCCAAGAGTGCAACATTGGTTTGAGCACCTGGATGTATTCTTACTGCTCCACCGACTAATCCAACTGCCATTGGACATTCTATGCTCCCTATTAGGTTCCCATCTTCGTCTTTTTCCCAATGAGTCATTGAGGTATACTGTTTTTCGTGAGCACAGTATGAATGTGCTCCTGATTCAATAGCTCTCCAATCTTGTCCACAGGCTATTGCTATTGGTGAAATAGCATTCATTATTCCTTTGTTATGTGTAGTTGCTCTGAAAGGATCAGCAGCAGCAAAATGATATGCTTGTATGACTCCATCTATTACTTCTGAACCTTGTTTTGCATCTCCATTATCGGACATCTCTTCTGGAGTAAATGTAGCACTAACTCTGGCCAGTCTATGGACTGCAAGATTACTAATTATTCTAAGGATGACTGTTCCTCCTGATAAAGCCTCTATCTTCGGAGCAATAGTTTCTGCCATCGTATTGACTGCATTAGCACCCATTGCATCTCTACAATCTACTAATATATGGACAATAACCATCGGGCCAGACATAGTTTCGATAATTCTAACTTCCACATCTTTACAGCCTCCTCCAAATTTAACTAATATTGGGTCGACATCATTGCACAACTGTATTAATTCATCTTTAGAGGAAAGAATGGATTTTTTAGAAGCCTCAGGATCATCGCAATTTACGATTTGTATCTGCCCTATCATAATCGGATCAGTATTATTTGATCTAAATCCTCCTTTTGCCTGGCATCTCTTAGCCATGTTTGATGCAGCTGCTACTACACTTGCTTCTTCTACTACAAAAGGAATCAAGTAATGTTCTCCGTCAATTATGAAGTTTGTAGCCACTCCAATTGGTAATGAATATCTGCCAACAACATTCTCAATCATTCTATCTGCTGTATCTTCGGATAACTCTGAATCTGCCCAAGCACTTACTTGTTCAGCAGTCAACCCTGCTAGTTGTGCTAAATGCTCTCTTCTTTCTGGTACTGATAGTTTGTAAAATCCTTTCAAACGACTATTGTCTACTGGCATGTCTTCACCATTCTTTGCCAAGACATATCGTTTGTAATGTCTTTGCTTTAAAATGATTGAATATGCGTATTATATCTGTTAATTAGTATTATTGAACAAGCCTCTATAGTGGCATCTTCTCTTATGTTTTCTCTCTCATAATTCGAATTTTTGTACATATTTTCTTAGATTTAAGCGTTAATTTTATCGTTAACGTGTTGTTAACGCATTAAATAAGCGTTAATAAAGCGTTAATAAATTATACCAAAAATGCTATTTTAGGCATTTAAATCGGTTTTTTAATTTCAGAAATTAATAAAAAGCGTTAATGAATGTTTTTTTATGCGTAATTAAGCGTGAATATTATGAACTAGTACACTTACCGACATATATGTACGACGGTGAAGTCAGTTTGATCGACTTGCCTGCTTTACGCGGCAATCCTTTCGACAATCGTCCTATTGAATCATCGAGAGCTCAGGATTTAGTTGGACGTAAAGAAATACTTCATCGATGGAGAGAACATATTCATTCTGGGTCACCTAGGATGATACTATTAGTTGGAGAATCTGGTTCGGGAAGAACTTCAATGATTAATGCTATTTCTTCTCAAACCCCAAAGAAATATATTGGCCAGTTTCTATCTGAAGAGGGAGACCAGGCAAAGTTAGTACTACATGAAATATTGACACATTTCGGAACATTCCAATCTATAAGTACAATGAATCAATTATCTCAAAAATTAATTTCTTTGTTGGATGAAGATAAAGGCCCTTTACCAATTATAGCTTTAGATTACCCACCTCAAATAATAGAAATAAATTCTTTCTTATCTAGAATTTGCCCCATTCTCTCTAGACTCAGAACAATGGTAATTGTAAGTTTGACTGAATCTCAATATCTGGAACTCGATAATGAAATCAGAAATCTTTTCGATAAACCAGATAGGCTAGAGAATTTCACAAAAATTGAGATACAAGAAATGGTAAATAATCGAATAAGGCTTAAATCTAAGGAGAAGTGGATAATTAATTCTCATATTCTAAATTCGATATATGGTAAAACTGGGGGTAATCCGAGAGATACTATCACGATTCTAAAGCGTTTAGTAGATGAAAAGAGAGATCTTGGCTATCAAGGAACTTTGGAAAATTTAATGTCTTTCCATGTGTCAAAGACGCCTATCAACGAAGAAATAGTTTATCCTGAAAATAATGTCAATGAGACCAATCAACCTGAAATTGCTGTTTTCGAAACCGTCGAGACAGATATTGAAAATGATGACTTCGTTGATGAGGAACCATCTGATTTATGGGATTTTGATGAAGAATCCCCTTTATCAACTGAGAGTTTCTCTGATGATGAAAATGATCTAATCGATGAAGAAAAGCCAATATGGCCTGATAATTTCCCTGAAATTGAAAATAATTTAGTCGATGAAGAAACCAACATAATAGAAGAAGATGATATTGTCAATGAAACAGAATTGTTTATGACACCAGGTACCGAACCTCCTAATAGTTCACCAGAATCATTCTCCAGTGCAGAAAATAAGGGATTAGGTTTCCTTAGAAAGAGGTTACAAAAAACAACTTCAGGGATGAAAAATGACATTACCCCTAATGTTCCAATTACTTATGCCGATGAAGAACCCTCCCAATCAACTTTAGACAATTATGTAAGCCGGGAGATTGTTGAGGCTAAAAATAAAAATGATGAACCAATTGTTTCCGAAGCGCGAATGGATCAAAATATTCGTTCAATTGATTATGAACAAGTAATTAGCGTTGAAGGAGCGGAATGGTCCGTTGAACCTTCATATCAGTCTACTGTACCAGATATAACACCAAAGTCAAACGTGCAAAATAATCCTCCTACAAGTGTTGAAAATTTTTCTACTGAGGAAAATATAACTCCAGAATCAGTAATTGAAGAACCTATTTTCGAAGAACCTGAGATTCAAGATACAGTTGAATTAGTAGAATCAATCCCAATATATCAAAAACAGAAAGACAATAATATGATTAATGATTTAACTACTAAAGAATCAAGGTTTACTCCAATCTGGGAAGAAGATAATGAATTGGATGTAAATAGATTTTATTCGCTTTCTGATGCCGAGAGAATGATTTTACAAGTAGCATCAATTAGAGAAATTTCCCCCTCTGATGACGAATTACAGGCAAGATTAGAAGTCGGCCGACCTAGACTATCTCAATTATACAACAGCCTTCAAAAATCAGGTATGTTGTCAGTTAGAAAACAAGGCAGGACTCGCTTATTCAAGTTAAGTGAAGCGGCTGCAAATGAATTTTGAGGAGTAATTATGTCAGATAATGGGAATATCGTATCTAAGGAAAAAGTCGAAAAATACCTTGAATTAACTGCGGAAGCAAGAATAAAAGCAACTTCTATTACTAAAAATATAGAAGACGAAAATAGACTTCAGGCAATGCTTAAGATGTGCGATGACTATCAAAAAGACGCTCTTTACTTCATGAATAATGGCGATTTAGTACGTGCTTTCGGTGCAATTAATTATGCTCATGCATGGATTGATGCTGCAGTTAGAATTGGATTACTGGATGGTCACGGAGATGACAGATTGTTTACTTTACCTTAATTCTGTATCAATCTTAATACATTTTTAGAAGTTATTTCAATATATGATCCGCCAGTATTAATCAACCTCTCTTTTAGTCTTCTATCTATTGTTAATACAGGCCATCCATTTTCTCTAGATAATTCTAGTAACATTTGGTCAGTATGTCTTAATCCCATAGGTGCTTTGATTAATTCAGATTTTTTATCTAATAGGTCCAATAACAACCCTTTTCTTTGTTTGGATAATGATTCTAATTCTTGCTTGACTTTTTCTAATAATAGGTATCTTGGCTTCCCTATAATTTTACTCATTGAAATATCTATGTTAAGTTCAGCATCAACTAAAGCTGCCCATCCACAAGCGTCTATTAGGACGCAGTTCAAGTTGATTCACCCCACAATTGTTCCATGACCTATCAAACGCCATCTCGAGCCAACTCTTCTTGATAATGTAATTCTACTACCAACTTTAGCACAAATTGGTAGTCTAAGAGCGATTTTTGAGATTTTACCTTTTTTTGTTACAGTTCCAACAGAAGTAGCTGTAGCGGAATTAATCATTAACATCTCATTCATTGATAATGGACGGACAGGATCAGAATCTCCTTCTGCTCCTGCAACCATCTTTTCTAATAGTTCTAAATCTAGTTCCAGAGTATCCCAAATTGGAGGCAGTTCCCCTTTTCTCGCCATGACTTGTCCAGATAACTCATCTGCTTTCGTTGTAACTGGATCTAATGGGGTAGCAATACCACACAATCCTCCTGCATGAGCAGTATCTAGATTCAATCCTCCGCCTTTAATACTCTCGATATATGTCTCTAAGGGTTCCCAGCGAGTTTTATTTCCTACTTGAATTCTTCTTCCTGGTGCAATGGTAATTTTGTCACCAACTGAAAAAGAGCCTTCAACGATGCTGCCACCAATTATCCCACCTGAAAGTTCTTTTGGACGTGCGCCGGGTCGGTTTGTATCAAAAGATCTTGCAACATACATTAGCCCAGTATCTTCTTTTGTTCTGTCAGGAGTGGGAATTGTATGTTCGATTGCTTGAATTAAAATATCAAGATTTACGTCCTGCTGCGCAGAAATAGGTATTATTGGCGATTTTTCTGCCAGTGTTCCTTTTACAAATTCTTTTATTTCATTAAAAGATTCGATAGCCCTTTCTTTAGAAACTAAATCAATTTTATTCTGTACAATGACAATATTTTCTATCCCGGCAATCTGTAAAGCTGCTAAGTGTTCTCTTGTCTGTGGTTGAGGGCATTTTTCAGTTGCAGAAATAAGTAATAATGCTCCATCCATTATTGATGCACCTGAGATCATAACAGCCATCAGAGTTTCGTGACCAGGTGCATCAACGAAAGAAACAACTCTCAATAATTCTTTTTTTGAGTCTTTTTTCCCTTCTGGATGTTTTCCTTTAGCGTAATAATTCCCATCTTCAGTACAATAGAATGTAGTATCAGCATATCCAAGTTTGATACTAATACCTCTCTTTCTTTCTTCTGAATGGGTGTCTGTCCAAGTTCCAGAGAGAGCTTTGGTCAAAGTCGTTTTACCATGGTCGACGTGTCCGACCATCCCAATATTTACTTCTGGCTGTCCTTTAGTTTCAGCCAGAAGCATCATCCCCTAAGATTCTCACTCCTCTTCATCGCCAAGGATAGAACCTAGAGATTTTTTACCATATTCTAGAACCTTAAGATTAAGTTGTCGAGTATCAGTGCTAATGGTGTTTCCTCTTAGATTTCTACGTCGACGCAAACCATCATATTTGTAACGATAAATTTTAGAATTTTTCTTAACATAGCGCTTGCCTTTGTAACCAGTTCCTGCAGTGATTAGTACTGATTTGACATTCCCACCTTCTAGTTCAGAACGCATAGGTCGGCCAGTTTTATCAGATCCACCCGTGATTTGAAGTTTGTATCCATTTAATGTTTGTTCGCCATCTCCTACAAACATACCTTCTACGGAATCTCCAATTTTCTTCCCTAAGAAATGATTGAAGTTAGCTCCGGTAATTTCTACTGAGAATGAACGGCCTTTTGCACTTGGATTTGTATCATTGATTACAGCCTTGAAAGATTGCTCACCTGCCATTTTACTCACCTTAGACGACTTGCCGACATACGACCCCTATAAGAGCGGTTCGGAAGACGATATCAAACTCAATAATCATCTTTGCAATTCTTTCTCGATTCTATTTGCTAAATTTGCCGGTGCTACTTTATTCATTGTGATATATTGGGTTCTCCCTCTTCCAACATTTGATTTGCTACTTCTAGTTTCAATTAAACCTTGATTTTCTAGAACTTTTAGGTGCTTCCAGAATGTAGTATAGCTTCTAGGTTTAGTTTCATATTCTTCACAAACAATTTTGTAAAGTTTTTCTGCATCTCCAGTATTTATTTCTGCTTCCTTTTTTAATCTTCTACAAAGTCCAAGCATGATTAATTTCTGATCTTTTGAGAGTCCATCAACTTGACTAGGTTCTATTGCCGCAACTCTTTCTGAACTTTGTTCAATATCTTCAATAAGAACTTCACCTCTGCCAGCGGATTCAGCCCTTCTTATTGATGAATCAAGCAGTTCAATGGCTAATCTAGCATCTCCAGATTCTGCAGCCATAATCCCTATTTTTTCTAGAACTTCCTCACTTATTGAACCATTTCTACAAGCTATATCTGCTCTTTGTCGTGCAATATCAGTTAACCCTTTTTTATCATAAGGACTCATTTTTAGAATGTTACTTGCCCCCAATCTAGATATTATTGCCGGTTCGAATAATTTCAATAGCATAGAATCTTGACTAACTAGAATTAATGATAAAGATCCTTGTTTTTCTTGTCCTTCATCGATTCTAAGGAGTTTGTATATCAAATCCGAATTATCTCTCCTAATTAACAAATCAACTTCATCAAGAACCAATAGGAGATGACTGTTACGTGAAATTAGATTTCTTCTAATTGACTGTATTATTTCTCCCGAACTAAGCCCTCTTTCAGGGTGGCCAGAATCCAATGTTAAAGCAATTCTCTGCAATACTTGCGATGTAGAGGTGTGGTTTCTACAATTTACATGTGCTAAGACGACTTTTCTCTTACCTTCTAGATGGCTCAACAAATCATGTCCAAAACGCCTTGTTAGAACTGTCTTACCTGAGCCAACCGGCCCAGTAATTACTGCTCTACAACTCGAGTTATGATTTTCTACGTGAGTGAATAAACTGGCCAGCTCAGTAAGTTCTCTATCCCTTCCTACTAGGTAGTCTGGTGTCCAGTCAAAAGAAAAAGGCTCCCTATTTACCAAGACTTTCCCAGCACCTATGCGGTCGAGGTATCCTGACATCAGTACGTTCTTTATTCGGTCGTTCTTAGACCTATCCTGAGTCTTTACCAGTTTGTTTAATTTTTAATAATGATTTACTCATGGTATTTCGTCAAATTGATAACCATTTTCCCATTTCTTTTCCCCGAGAGCAACTTCAAGTTCATACGGAGTTATCATTGGTTTAGCATATTTCACTGCATCATCTATTGCTATTCTGGGACAGGCGGTATTTACAAAAACATCTACAGGATAAAAATCAATCAATTCAGGACCGACATGTTCCATTGATAATAAAAACCCTTTTTTACCATGTTTCTCAAGTTTTCTTTTCATTCTTAAAGCTAAGTTCCTTCTCATTTGACCGGGCTTAGAACCTATCAATATTCCAAATCTTTTTTTGTCCATTGAAGACATTATTAATCCAGAACGTTGCCTCAGAATCCTCTCAATTCTCTCTCTTCCCATTTCTTTTGCATCCCCACTGTAAGGATCCAACATTGCAAGAGGTTTTCCAGTATGCAATACTAATCCAATAGGATGAAAATCCCCACTTCCTAAGAATACATAGTGTCCAACGGTAGGATCATCGCCTGAATAATTACATCCCAAAACTTGTCCTGGCAATGACAATCTTGCACCTCCAACAGGAATTGTAACATCAAACCCAGCATCTTCAAAATGTTTCTTAAAAGTAGGAAGTAAGTGTAAATGCTGTATGCTTCCTACCAAACCGAGTTTTGTATCTGTCAAGGGGGCTACTCTACCAACCATATCTTCAAATCGGTCCAGAGCTTCAAGTTCAGATAAGACCGGTCCTGATGAATCATTTAATCGGCTAATGGCGATTTCACGATGAGCATGTAGATACGGCAGAACAGGTTCAACTTCCGGACTTCCATCATATGTAACTGGTATGAACTGTGTTGGCATACCTGAGTCAATATTCATTTGAGAGTGACCCATATGTGCTACTAATTCTGCTCCAATATTTTGCATTTTATCGTGAACTAAGTCGCATGCTCCATAGCAAGGATCTGCTGAAAGAACAACTCTAGCAGAGGTCTCTGTTTCGATCTGGTCCATCATATCTAAAGCCTGCATTTTTAATCCCTCAGGGACTTGTAATGCTACAAGACGATGGTCATTTTTTTTTATACGTTCGATTAAATCATCTAGCTCGAAATTATGTTTTTCTAAATCCAATTTCTCACCACATCAATCTACAATCTCAACTTTACCGTCAATAATATCAATTCTTGCAAGAGATCTTATTGGCCAATTAGGTCTTTCTTTATTCAGTCTTTCACGGCCATTTCCTTTTTCAATTGCTATTACTATATCTTGAAGGATTACTCCCATATTTTCTAGTGTTTCCAATAGTGGCTCCAATGTTCCACCAGTTGAAATAACATCATCTACTATCAGAATTCTTTCACCAGGTTTAATGTCATTAATATAAACGGTAGACTGAGAATATCCAGTTGCTACATCAACTCTTGTTTCACCCTCCATTCCATAAGAGCGTTTTCGAATTACTACCGTTGGTATACCTGTAGCATCTCCTACTGCTGCTAAAAGTGGGAGGCCCATTGCTTCTACAGTTACGATTAAATCAATTTTTGTCCAATCCACACTCTCAACAATTAAATCTCTTGTAGCTCGTAATACTTCAGCCTTCATTCTTGGAATACCATCTGAGATTGGATGAATAAAGTAGGGATATTCTCCCTTCCAGATAATTGGCGAACCACGTAGTGATTCGTGTAATACTGCTAGAGGATCTCCGGGCTTCATGCCCCACACACTCAGACTAGTCCTTTCAAATGCTCGGAACCTTCAACAACCTTGATTGTACAAGGTGTTGGAAATTTACAGTTCGCTTTACGCAATGCATCTCTTGCAATAATGTAATGTTCCGGATCAGTTACTATGGAAATAACTGTTTGACCTCTCTGGACTCGAGCAGCAGTACCTACATTCTTACCAAATGCTTGCCTCATACCTTGAGACACACGATCTGCTCCCGCACCTGTAGCTTGCTTATTCTCTCGAAGAATTTGATGCGGATAAGTATGCATTCTTAGAGCGTAGTTATCTCCTGCAGCACCTCTGATTCTAGCATTTGCAACTTGACGAGCCGCTTCTAACGCTTTATCTTGTATTTGACATGAATTATCTGCTAACAAAGCCACTTTTACAGGAAAACCTCCTGCCTCAGCTTTCTTCCTGTTGCCCATAAAATAACGCAGAATTCGATTATTAGGTACACCTCCTGTGTACTGTCGCCTAGTAAATGCCTGACCCTTAAGTCGGCGATACATGGATGCGGGCTTACGTGCCATTTGAACAACCTCGACTTCGGCCGACTGGCCTACCGTATTTAATGATAAGTGAGCAGGATAAATTATCTTTCTATAGTTATGAAATTAAGAAGTGTTTAATCTTGCACTCTCAATTTGGACAATTCTTACTCCCATTAGAATCATAATAAATCCAATAATTATTGAATATCCTAGATTTTCTTCTAATAACCACCATCCTCCAAGAATACCAAATAGAGGCACTAAGAAAATGTATGAAGAAGCTGCAGTAGCTCCTAATTTCTCGATTCCAATTGTAAACCAGTAATATGCTAGAACAGTTGAGAAGGCACCCAAGTATACAATTGCTAACCATCCCTCTCTAGTTGGCAAGATTAGTCCATTTATCCATACATCATATATGACAAAAGGCGTCATCATTATTGTCCCAATTAATGAATACCATACAACAATTTCTAATGAAGTATAATTGTTAATGCCGTCTTTACCTTGCATTAATCTTTTTGTCATGTTAGTCGTAGTTGCCCAAGAGAACGAGGCGCATAGAATTAATAAATCTCCCAAAATTCTATCTTCAAAATTAATCTGTGTATTTGGACTCCATCCTGTAACAATTCCGACACCTATGAAACCACAAAATAGACCCAGAAACATCTTCTTAGAAATTGCTTGACCGAGTAAGGGGGCGGCTAAAATAACAGTAAAAATTGGATTGAATGTAATGATTAGGGAGGCGTCACCAGCAGCGGTGTAATACATTCCATGCATAAAGAAAAATTGATAGCATAAAACACCTGTAAATCCTATAATTAATAAGCTTTTGAATGTACTCTTACTATCTGGGAGCCATCTTACTTTGTCTCCTCTAATCTTTAGAATTAGAAACCATACATAGAATATTATTATTGTTAAAATATATCTAAGCCAAGCTCCGGTCATAGGAGGTATTTCTAATGAAAGAATTCTCCCTATTGCCCATGAAAAACCCCAAATTATTGCTACTAAAAGCATTAGGAGATGTATCTTAATGTTATTCGCTTTTTTCATAAAAAAACACTCATCTATGAAGTCCGAGAGCTTCAACTAATTTATCTGTAGTGCTATTGACATTTGATATCTTTCTTGAGATTACAGGCGATTTGCTTATGCACCCTCCGCTTTGTGGACAAACCCACGCTCGGGTGTGAGCGTTGGAGGTATTAGATATGGCGAAGAGATCGATGTTAGATCAATTTGCAGAAATAAAGGCACAGCACCCTGATACAGTACTCTTCTTTAGAATGGGTGATTTTTATGAGATGTTCTATGATGATGCTGTTTTAGCATCAGAAGTTCTTGGAATAACTTTGACAAGTCGGGATAAAAATTCTGAAAATCCAGTACCTATGGCAGGTGTGCCTTGGCATTCTGTCGAGTCTTACCTTCAATCGATGTTGCGCGCTGGTCACAAAGTTACAATGTGTGAACAAGAAGAAGAATTGCGACCCGGTTCTAAGATTCTTGAAAGAGTAGTTACTAGAGTATATACTCCCGGTTCATTATATGAAGAAAATCTAATTGGGGAAGATGGCTCAAGTATTTTGGCATCATTATCTGTTAGAGATGATATAATTGGCATGGCAATTTTAGATTCATCCACAGGTCGTTCCTGGATTCAGGAGCAATCTGGAGCAGGGCGATGGGAGAGAATTAAAGATGAAATCCAGAGGTGGTCTCCAAGTGAATTAGTAGTCTCCAAGAAGGACGCATCTTTGGATCCAATTTTGTCACTTATTTCGAATCTAGATAATGTAATCCTTAGTGTCCATGATGCAAACCCTAAACAAATGTTACAGGCACTTCGTGAACATTTGAAAGTTTCAGATCTCGGCAGTGTAGATTTAGATTCTAAACCTTTAGCATTACAGGCATGCGGACTTGCCGCCAGATACATAGCAAATTTACATTTAATTGACACAGTTCCTCTCCGTGAACTTCACTTTGATGCAGATGATGGGCATTTAGTCCTCGATCAAACTACACTGAGAAATTTAGAACTGAGCCATACTTTGGTTGGTGAAAAACAAGGTTCACTGTTACAATCTATTGATTCAACAAGGACCTGGATGGGTAGAAGATTACTCAAAGAGTGGATTATGAGGCCATTGACAAATAAAGAAGAAATTGGTTTAAGACACTCTGCAGTAAGCAGCTTATTCAAAGCACCTAGAAGACTTGAATCAATTCGTGATTCACTAAAATCTATGAGAGACCTAGAGCGACTTTCAACTCGCCTGGCCTATGGTAGAGCGAATGCTAGGGATTTAGTTGCAATTTCAGAATGTCTGAGTCGTATGAAGAAAATACAATCACTTCTTAGCGAAGGTGATTCAGAGCTTTTGCATCAATCATCTAATGGATTAGATAATTTATCTGGAATTAATGATTTAATTTCTGAGAAGATTGTAGATGAGCCACCTGCAACAATTAGGGATGGAGGAATATTTAGGTTTGGAGTTGATAAGAAATTAGATGATCTTAGAGAAAAGGCAGGTGAAGGAACTAATTGGTTGAAGAATTTTGAGGCTCAAGAGAGGGAAAAATTAGATATTCCTAATCTAAAAATCAAACATAATAGGCAATTTGGTTTCTTTATCGAAATCACTAAGTCTCATATAGACAAGGTCCCGGAAAATTATCGTCGTCGACAAACTATGACAAACGCAGAGAGATATACTACTGACGATTTAGCATCTTGGGAAGAAATAATTTTGACTGCTGATGACAGAGCTAAAGCACTTGAAAGAGAATTATTCGTTGAGTTACGCAATATTGTGTCCAATTATTCTTCAGAACTCGCAACAATTGCTAGAAAAATTGCAGTTGCTGATGTTATTTGTTCGTTTGCTATCCATGCAAGGAAGAATTCTTGGTGTAAACCGGAAATTATTATAGGAAATAAAATCGATATTGTTTCTGGAAGACATCCTGTCTTAGAATCTGATGGCAGGTTCGTACCAAACGATGTTAGAATAGATAAAAAAAGAAGTTTTTTATTATTGACAGGCCCAAACATGGGCGGTAAGTCAACATATCTTCGTCAAACCGCATTAATTTCGATACTAGCTCAGGCGGGTTCTTTTGTGCCTGCTGAAAAGGCAAAAATTGGTATTATTGATAGAGTTTTCACAAGAGTTGGAGCACACGATGATTTACGTCGCGGGCGTTCAACTTTCATGATGGAGATGATAGAGGTTGCTCACATACTTAGGCGTGCTACCGAAAAAAGTCTGATTCTTCTTGATGAAATTGGCAGAGGAACTTCAACATTTGATGGGCTAGCAATTGCTTGGTCGGTCACAGAGGATATTTGTCGAAGGTTAGGTGCAAGAACTCTTTTTGCTACTCATTATCATCAATTAATAGGATTAGAAAATGAGTTTGAAAATTTGCAAAACATTCATGTTGAGGTGGCAGATATTAATGGTGAAATACGTTTTTTACACACCATATCAGAGGGCTCATGCGATCAATCTTATGGTGTACAAGTTGCAGCGTTAGCAGGACTTCCAGTTTCAGTCGTTGAAAGGGCTAGAGACCTACTGATATTCCTTGAAAGTCAGGCTAAAGGTGCCAAAGCAGGTTCAAACAAATCTCCAGAATCTAGGCCGGATGGTCAATCAAGTATTTATGGATGGATGATTAACTCGACTCCTAGTGAGGATGTTAATAAAGAGATTTTAGAATCTAATTTACCTATAATTAAAGAAGAGGTAATTATTGACCCTATGTTAAAAGAAATCGCAGAAAGATTAAGATCCATTGACCCAGATAATCTTAGCCCCAGAGAATCCCAAGAAGTACTTTATGCGATGATTGATTCTCTGAAGAAATCTCAATATTATGATTTAATGGAGTAATTAAATGTCTGATTCTTCTCGTATTCCTATTCAACAACTTGATGAACTAACTATTGATCAAATTGCAGCCGGAGAGGTTGTCGAAAGACCCGCACAGGTTGTCAAAGAATTAGTCGAAAATTCAATTGATTCCGGTTCTAAGAAGATAAGAATTGAAATTGTCGGTGGAGGATTTTCCAGAATCTCAGTGATTGATGATGGCCATGGCATACCTAAAGAAGAGCTAAAATTAGCTATAAAGAGACATGCAACTAGTAAAATTTCTTCATCTGAGGATTTGAGAACCGTTGTCACCAAAGGATTCCGGGGTGAAGCATTAGCGTCAATTGCTGCAGTTAGCAAAATGACTCTTTCAAGTAAGGTCAGAGGTTCTGAAGGTTTTTCTTTAACTGTTGACAATGGATTGATAGAGGATATTCAATTGATAGGAATTCCTCCTGGGACAAAGGTAGATGTTGAAAATTTGTTTCAAAAAATACCTGCACGTTTGTCTTTCCAAAGAAGGCCCTCTACTGAAAATGCTGCAATAGTAGATATAGCAATTTCTTTGGCTCTAAGCGAGTCTAAAGTAGGAATCTTGGTTGAGATAGATGGGCGTAAAGTATTAGATTGTCCACCTTGTGATAGTATGGAAGATAGATTATACGATTTATTTGGTACTACTTCTTCTAAGTTAATACCTCTAGAATCTTCAGAAGTGGATAAAGATGCCCCTGGTAAAGAAAATTGGAATGGATGGATTTCTCCACCCGGTATTTCTCGTTCCCGTTCAGATGATATTCATGTATTAGTAAATGGTAGACCTGTAAACCCTGGTCCATTCTTGCAGTCAATAAGGCGTGGATATCACACTAGGTTAATGGTAGGGCGGCACCCTATCGGAGTATTATCGCTGAATCTTCCAACCGAAGAGGTAGATGTGAATGTACATCCAACTAAGAGAGAAGTTAGATTACAAAATTCATGGAGAGTCTTAGAGAGATTGGAGCGAAGTATAAAATATACATTAAGTAAAATTTCAACAGAACCTGAATTTAAAGATTTAACAATTCTAGAAGGTATAAATCTTGATATAAATGAAATTAAGAATGATTCAGAAGAATTCACCCCTTCTTGGGTAAATGTAAGTAAAAAAGAAAAAATACAAACACACTTTAGTAGCATAAGAACTTCTAATGACAAAGTTGTATCATCAAAACCTAAGGGCGAATTTAATAATTTAGAACAGCAAACTTTACCAGGTCTAGATTCTAAACCAATTTCTCCATCTTTATCATCGGAAGAACGTAAATTACATCGTTTTTCATTAGATGGTGAATCAGTTTCTCCAGTTGATGAACCCCAATCAGATGCTGCAATAATACCTGATTTACCTAAAATGAATGTTCTTTCTCAATTCTCAGATTCATATATTCTAGCCGAAGGAGATGGTGAATTGTTCATAGTTGATCAGCATGCATTGCATGAAAGAATAAGGTATGAAAGATTACGTCCCTCCATGGTTGACTGGTCACCTCAGGAATTGATTAATCCAGTTGTTATTTCTTTAGGTGCGAGGGAATTATCTGCTGCTCGTTCCAACTCTGATAGATTACTTGAATTAGGAATTCGTTTTACTGAATCTGATCGTCAAATAGTTGTAGAATCTGTTCCTGACGTTTTGATTGGTGAATCAGGAATAGTCGATTTCATTCATGATATTTTGATTGATATCTCGTCTCAACCCGAATCTAGAGGCGTCGATACAGTTGAAAAATTACGTGATAAAGTCGCTTTCATGAAATCTTGTCGTGGTTCAGTTAAGGCGAATCAGGAATTAAATTTGGCTGAAATGAGGCGTTTATTATTAGATATGAGGACAGTACCAAATCCATGGGCATGCGTCCATGGGCGTCCAACAATTCTCAAATTATCTCAGAATCATCTTGACAAGCATTTTGGAAGACATGGTTAAATTATCTTAGTTCGTTTATCATATTCATAAAGTCAGGATGAGTGACGTTTATTATTTCCACATCATCTATTTCAGCTCCACAGTATGTTGCTAAAATTACTGCTGTCATAGCTAATCTATGATCCATATGTGTTTTTATAATCTTTTCAGGTCTTTTTGGTAAATCTTTCCCAAGTAATATAATTCCATCTTTTTTTGATTCACATTTCATAGAAAATCCATTTAATAGTTCACATGTTTTAATTATTCTATCTGATTCTTTACCTTTGCTGTGCTCAACTCCGATAATCTCCCCCCCATTTGAAATAGCCATTAAGGCTGCTGAAGGTGTAATTATATCACTTGCATTTATGAGATCTAACATTTTAAGTCCTGGTATTTCTAAATTCTCAAGGATTGATGATAGTAGATTATCAGAATCATCTTTCTGTATCTTAACTTGTAAATTTTCATGTAATTTATCCAGTAATATAGCCATTGGATAGAGACTTATTTCACTTGGAATCTTCACTTTACCAGGTGACTTCACATTCCAACTAAATAATTCTATAGAATCCTCTTTTAATTCGGCTTTGAACCCCCATTTTCTTGCTAAATCAATTGTCAATTTTAAGTACCCTTTACTAACTCTTTTACCTAATAATTTCACACATATTTTCTCCTTAAAATCAGAAGAAGACAGTATCAGAGCAGTTATTGGTTGACTTGACTTTGAAACATCTATTTCTAAATTGTTCTGAAGTTTCATTGGTCCTTTGATTGTACAGGGAAAACTATCTCCTGAAACTTCACAGCCCATTTCTCTGAGACATTCAGCCAATTCAGTATTACTTCTTTTTCGTAGTGATATATCTCCATCTATTGTAACTTCAGATTCGAACGTTGCGGCAATCACACTCATTATTTTAGCAACTGTACCTGAGTTTCCACAATTTATATTCTGTTTTGGTGCAATTAAGCCATTTTTTGGAGGCTCTATTGTCCATTTCCCAAGCTCTTTTTTTATTTTCACACCCATTAATTCCAAACAATTACTCATTGAAATTATATCATCTCCAGGAGTGCCATCAAAAATTATTTCTGTATTAGTTATTGATTTCGATGCAAGCATCAATTCTCTAATCATATGACTTTTAGAAGGAGGTAATCTATATTCAAAAACTCCTTTTGGAGTCATAGGTTCAATCCGTTCCACATTCTTCGATAGTTGGGTAGTTGTTGAATACTTTTGTCAAGACTCCACTTTTCTGATAGTTTCTCCAAAGTCACTTTTCCCATCCCAAGCTCTAGCTCTTTCTTCAATTTGGTTAATTTTCATTTCTTCTTTAATGTCTCCCCCTCTTAATTTAACCAAATTATTTCTACTGAGTAATTTCGGGCTTAAACCTGGTAATATCACTCCAATTGCACGGGGAATTCTCCCCGGATATACGTCGTTAACATGTGATGCAATATTTGTAGTACAATTGTTGAATATACTGTTATAAAACTCAGGTTTCTCATGTAGTTTGTTTGTTCTTCTCAGATATGATTCCAGCATCCTGCATTGGTTACCTTCTCCCAAAATAACAGCTTCGAAGAGATGTGTTTCTGATTTTCTACATCTACTCCTCACACCAATTACATCTTCTTCAGTAGCCCATACATACATTATCTCAAACTCTCTTAATAGCCCTTTTACTGGGCTAAATCTTTCTCCGGGTTCTCTTCTGATTTCTATTGAGCATGATATTCTTTCCCCATTTTCAAACTCAAAACTCAGTAAAGTATGTGCAACGGGTCTTCTTGTAGGGTAAAAATATTCTAATATTAACCATATTTTAGTACATTCAGATATCTTAAATTTCTTTTCTATCCAGCTTTCATCGTAGTCTTTAGTAGTTCTCCAATTAAAATTTCTGACATTTTTTAATAACACCTCATCTCCTTTTATTTCTGCATGTGCCGTAAATTTATTTTCATTTACCCAAGAGAGATCATTAGATGGAGTCAAATGCCTTATTCTAGACCACACCCAAAATATCAGAATTGTGGCAGCAAATAGCAGAACTAAAGCGATACCAGCTAGGTAATTCATGGCCATGCTGAGTATGATGTCAACAAGAAACCTCCTATCATTTAATGGCGCGGCAGGGGAGATTCGAACTCCCGAGGTGAAACACCACTGGA
>CERB01030220.1_pt1 | contig 51794 bp, 49 predicted proteins | sample 356271 | NCBI WGS metagenome assembly CERB01 (sample SAMEA2621155, study PRJEB7988) | marine metagenome | isolation source: saline water (ENVO:00002010), including
GGAAAGTAATCCTCTTTGGCTGCAATCATCAGATATCCGAATAGGAAATAAATCAGATATCGTGGAAATTCCCACCACATTCCGACTTCTCCGAAGCCCCACGGTTTGAACAGAATGCCATTGAGGGCGAGGATTAGTGGCGGCAATAGCAGCAGGCCCATCCCATATCGAATATTCAATAACGAGCGGGTTGCCTGTACTATCTTGCCGTCAGGGTTGTTGCGTACGTGTGAAAAAAGAGGAGTTAGAATAACGGAGTAAATCAATAGGTTGTAGATGAACCAAAGATGGCCATATGGCATCCTTTCAGATCCAGGGAATATCTCGAGTAGTTTACCTGCTGTATCAAGAGGGTTGAAGATTCCGAAAAAAAGAATGTAAGTCCCAAACAAAAGGGGGATCCCGAGTCGAGAGAATCTCTCCTTGATGTAAACATCCCAAGTTCTTCTTCGAAATGCGAACGCAGTACCCATTCCTGAGATGACAAACAGGGCTGCCAATCTCCACTGATGCATGACTCCAATAATTATGAATAAAAAAAGATTGAATAATTCCATGCTGCTATCTTCGCCCTCAAGTTGACCAAGAGAAAAGACTGCGTAATGGAACCAAATGAGTAACCCAAACAGGATGACCCTCAGCCAGTCAATATCATGACGGCGGATCATTATGTCACCTTAGGCGATTGAAACATACATCTTGGTAGAATCAATCCTCATATCAATAAATTGGTACCTTGTGCAGGGAATTAGATAGATAGTGTCATAGGTTGTCTAGGATTGGAGTTTTCTCAATGAGTGAGAGAATCAATATTTCTTCAGGTGCGCCTTGGGAGCCTATTGCAGGATACTGCCGTGCGGTCAGAGTTGGCCAATTCATAGAGGTCGCCGGAACTACTGCTGTGGATGCGCAAGGAAACTTCTTTGGGGAAGGAGATGCGGGTGCTCAAACCCAGTATGTACTTGAGAAAATCCAGCATGCTATAGAACAAGCAGGAGGTGCCATGTCGGATGTTGTCCGTACTCGAATTTTTGTTACCGACAGAAAGGACATGCTGGAGGTTGCAAAGGTACACGGAAAATTCTTCAGTGAAATATTGCCAGTGTCTACTGGCGTAGAGGTTGTCTCCCTAGTTGATGATAGGTTGTTGGTTGAGATCGAGGCAAGCGCGATAATTAACTCGAGTGTTTGAGGCATAACAAGGCTAGTGAGTATAATGCTCCCTGTCCTATGCTGATTCAATCGTATATTCCAGCGTGATAAGCTCGACCAAATACTCTACCTCTTCGCCATTATCCGAGTTAGAGCATCCGGGTGATCCACCAGTTTCTACTGTGACGCTTATTTCCAAAATATACGGACCGAGCCCTGAGTTACCAACTTCTAGGCCATCGATAATATCTGATTTAGATACCCCACTAACATTTCCAATTAGAGATTCATTGAACCACTCAACTTCAACCAAATGGGATGAGATGCCATCGCCTGAATTTTGCCCACTAGATGACCCATTGTTCTCGGCATTAGAAATTGTCCCAGTTATTGTATCTGGATCAGGGTTAGAGGCACCCGGAATTCCGCATCCAAATCCTGAGCTGGATTCATCTTCCGAGTACTGCAGAGTAACTCTGACACCCACCACATTCAGATTCTCAGACCCTGACACTGAATCTGTATGCATATCTATTTCCAGTGTCTCTCCGTCATTTACGTACTCGATTCCATCAGATAATTGCTCACTACCAAAGTTACCTTCAACCAGCCAATCTCCCGATGGTCCGCCATTTGATTCTAACGAGTCGGGTCCTGAGATAAAGTAGGTAGTCTCTACTGCGGCAACTGGTGCCAGAATTACCATTGCACCGACTGCTAGAGTTCTATAGTTAGGTAATTCGTAACGGCCAAGAGGAGAAACATCTGAGCTGCGTAATTGATTCATCACAATGTGCGTGATGAAAGCGGCACCCATGCCTGGAACAGAAGGGAATATGTCCTCTCCGAAACCACTAATGGACCACAATAATACTGAGAATAGTGCTACTAACATCATTGCCATAGTATGTATCGTATCAGGTTGATAACCGGCCCATCTTATGATCAATATCGGAACAAAAATCGAGCCTAGGCCATAAACCGCCAGTACAACTAACAAAAACACGGAATCACCGCCGGGCACATACAAACCGAAAATCGAAATCGCTGTTGCGAATGCAGCAATAACCAATGTTACGATCTTGGTCTTTTTGTGATCTTGGCTAATACTGGGCATCACATCATCGGTAAATGCTGCGGTACAGGCTAGAACTTGACTATCCGCTGTCGACATTGTGGCAGCAAATATAGAGGCCAGAATTAAGCCAACCCAAATGGGCCCTAGTGTTTCCATGGCTAACATGGGTAGGCTGAGTTCTGGATCGAAATCCGCTCCAGAGAAAACAACACGGCTGGCAAATCCAATTAAGGTCATTATCAGAAGAAATGGGGTCTGCCAAACAAAGAACCAGAGCATCGCAGTCTTTCGGTCTTGATCAGTTCCAAGAGTCATGACTCGACTAACTACCTGGGGCTGGCCAGCAACGCTTAATCCACCTAAAAAGAAAGCGAAAATCCACAGACTAACTCCAAAGCTGAGATCTGCAGGAACAATGCTAGTTAGATTCGCATTTTCAGCAGCCAAACCACTATGTAATCCAGAAAATCCTCCTACCTCCTGTAAAGCTACGTAACAAAGTAGACTTGAACCAATTATCATCACACTAGATTGGGCAGCATCTGTCCAGATAGAGGCACGAATCCCGCCTGCATAACAGTAGGCTACAACCAAAACAAAACCAATCAATATGCCAAAAACTTCTGACCATCCGAGCATTACATAGAGGGCTTTTCCTCCGCTGGTTAATTGGGCTGCGGCATAAACTGCTAGGAAAAGCACGGAAAGTATTGCAGCAAGTTTGGCTTCGGGCGAACCTGTGACATCTGATACCAATGAAGAAAGCGAACGTACGCCTCGGTCTTTCGCTGACTGTTGAATAAATTTGTACAACCATGCCCATGCCACAATTTGCCCCAACATACTCCCAAGACCAATCCATATGATAGAATAGCCCATGGTAAAAGTAAATCCGATGTAACCGATGAACATGTAGCCAGAATTCCAAGTGCTCACTGCGGACAATGCAGCTAAGGCCGGATTCATTCCACGTCCCGCAACAAGATAGTCATCTGTTGTGTCCTCTTTGACGAACATACTAGCTAGACCGACTCCCGCAAATGCGGTCATGAATAGAATGAATGAGCCTATTAGTACCAAATCCATGAACGGCTGCGGGACGTTGGGTGTTATAATTACAACCGGGGCTGAGCAAATGGGCCGTGGAATGAATCACCCTTCCCTACATTTCCTAGTGAAGATAAAGACGAATACCCTTTGCGATGAACATGGATGATGAGAAATTGCCAACTTCATCTGAAGATTCGAAATACACATTAGAGTATGTTTTCGGAATTTTTTGCCTCTTACTACTGCTTCCAACTGCAATATTAGCTTTCGGAGAATATAGAAATATTATTGATTATTTCGAATATGGAGGAGATTTCAATGATATTATTAGTTGGATATTGTATACTGCAACAATTTTTTCTATATTGTTTATCTCTGGTTTAAAATTCACTGGCAATATTAAATCAAACACTGTAAGAGTTGGTTCTGGAATTTTTATTATCCTGTTGTCTACAGTTAATCTTATTTCTAGAATTTCTGACTTTGATGAAGAAAGGAAAAATTTGGGGTTCGATGACTCTTGGTTAGAATTTCTCTATTGGTCAAGCACTCATGAAACATTAGAATTGGTATTTCTTGGTATCGTAATAGGGTTCTTTATACTCAAAAGATAGTTTTGTAGCGAATAACTACTTCATACATAGGCTACTCTGATTTACTTTTTGATAGGTGGCGATGTTGGTAGCAATACTTATTTTTATGCATGGCTTTATTATTACAATCCAATTCATCACAAGATAAGCCTACAGGGATCTTAAATGTTGGATTGGATAGTTTGTACTCGGAAGTTCCTTCCATCAGTCTTTCCATAACTGTATCTTCATACCTGTTCCGTACTAGGAACGCAGCACCACCTAACACTTCATCCTTCATCTGCTCGGTGATGGAAGTAGGGCTGTTAGATTCGGTATCTAATTTTGTGAGTATTTTGTTAATTAAAGATTTAAATTCTGAAGCATTCAGTTTTCCATCTTTATCAGAGTCGAATCTAATAAATTTCTTGTCAAGCCATTCTTGCCATTTTTCACTATCGTAGAAATATTTATTCTTGAACATCTCGAATTCATCTTTTGAAATAGCTCCATCTCCATTTTTATCGAACTCTTTGAGAGCGGTGTCTGCAATGGCCATTATATTACTCCACGCCTCGAAAAAGATTGGCAGTATTTTGTATAAAATATAGAAAAACAATAAAAGAAGGAATGGCTGAATAGCGGAGGTAACAACACTCATAATAGTCATAATGAGGATTTACGGATTAAATTTACTACGGATATCAGCAAAATAGAGAGAAAACGTGTATGTATGCATACATCAGGGTACACTACTTTACGCGGGCATCATGAGGCTTGGTTAGAAGACAATGTGGCGAATGCGGGAGAGAATAGAAGAAGTGGGGTGGACCAACAGAGTCATGCTCCATGAATTTCTAAATTTCAACATTGTCGGAACTTTCAATTTCTTCTTCGCCTTAATCCTCTATGAAGTCCTCTATTGGGTCGATCTATGGTCGGCCCACACAGCAGTAACCGCTTGGGCGGTCTCGTGTGCTATAGGGAATGTAGAAGCTCACTTTATGCATTACAGATTCACGTTCAAATCTACATTTCCCTATTTTAGAAGTCTGAATAGAGCCTTTTGGACATATACGGGCCAACTAGTGGTCACAACATCATCTCATTATTTGATAGTTGAAGTTCTTCTCGTGCACCACAGAATTGCTTGGTTGATCAATACCTGTGTTTTTGGATTCGTCAACTTTCTATTAATCAGATGGATTGCCTTCCCTCCTGAGTATGATCAGAAGAGTTCGCAATGACATGGGCCCCCTTGTTTATGCATACTACATTGAGAGTAGGGAATATGCCGGATACGTCATAGAGGGATGCCCGTGTCGAGAGTCATGGACGAGCAAAAGACTCTAGGCCTTTATAGAGAATACATACAAGCTTTCGAGAGGAAGGACTACCACGCTATCGCGGACCTATGTAGGACGCCATTCTTTGCCTCATCGCCCTCTGGCACCACAATTTTTGGGGACAGAGAAGATCTCCTAGAAGGTTTCTCTCTACTACGAGAGTCGCTGGATAATGATGGATATGTTGGTAGCAGATTGAATCGACTTGATTTTACAAGCGTGGCAGAGACATCAGGAACGCTTCTAGTTGATTTTCATAGAATTAATCAAGAGGGGAGCCCCTATTTTCATGGAAAGGCATTGTATATCTTCCAAAGAAATGAACAAACGATTGAGATAATCGGTATAGTAGTGTTGGATGATAACACCGCATCCTCTTGGAACGACTAAAGTGTCCTTTACTATGTATAGGCGTGTAAAATTTTAGCAGTAGAGTTGAAGAGAATATCATCAGGAAGTTGAAAACCTGCTGCTAAAAATGAGTTAATTATTTCTTTTTCACGGTTCTTGTAATCCTCAGATGAGCGAAATTTCTCTAGTATCTTTTCATCCGACCATGTCGTGTAAACAATCACTCTATCAGCATCTTCGGCAAATGTAAAATCATTACAACCATTTTCCATTGAAGTCGAAAGAAAATCAACCATTGCGTTATTCATTTCAGTTGTGATTTCACTGTTATTCTTGTTGGTTACCCACATCCTAATCACAGGCGATGTATTCATACATCTCCGATGTAATGAATTGCTTTACTATTTCTTACGCAGCATCTACCTCGGCAACCTATGATTCGTACTCGTTCCTCTCACCAGGGTCTTCGCTTAGGTACTGGACGAACTCGTACTCATTACGATCATGGTCGAAGAAGTAGTATCGATGCCTATATGGGTGATTGGCGTAGGTAGCACCCTGCTCATAACCTGCCTCTATCAGGCGTTCTGCAAGAGCCGATGCGTCGGTAACGACGAATCCCATGTGATTCAGTCCTGGATGAATATATGGCCTGTGTGGCCCCCTTTCAGTGGCTCCGCGATCTTCCACGCATAGGTAGGAGTCCTCAGTACCAACATGGACCCAGCGTTGTGCCTTCTCCCCACCCCCCTCTCCTCTGATTTTGAACTCTGGCATTGCGGTCAGGAGGAATCTGACTGTCTCATCGACGTCGGTTGAGGTGATGTTCAGGTGCTCGAGGTAGGGCTTCATGGAGGCTGGAGAGGTAATTCCGCTTATCTTGCCATCGGTAACCTAGTTTAGAGCGTTAGAAAAGAAATCTGCTAACTTTGTTTGGTATTCTTCAGAATTGCCCCATAATGCATCTACGTGGCCTCTTTGCTCAACATACCATGTTGTAACGTTAGCATCATTAGAAATCATTCTTTCCTCAAATGTTTCAGAATGTTCAATCGACACTCTGGGATCTTCTTTTCCGTGTGTAAGGAATACTGGTCGATCTCCTGCATTATCTGCTGCTTCTAATGGTGAACGTTCAGTAAGGCTGACTCCTGCGAGCCATCCTCCAACTCTGACACCCGGTCCTGCGAAGCTAGACGGGAATCCCAATCGATCTAATTCGTTCTTTATGACTAATGGGAAGTCAAGCACGGCACTATCTAACCACATTGCTCCTATCCCTGGTTCATCTGCAAAAGCAATTGCCGCTCCACCACCAAGTGAGAAGGCGGTCATTCCAACTTCCCCCGGCGAATATCCCTTCTCAGAAACTAACCAATCATAAGCCCCAAGAATATCTTTGTATTCTTTCTGCCCTATACTGACATAATCGCTTACAACATCGCTATCTCCATAATTTCTTAGATCGAAAGAAAGACTATTGATTCCTGCCTCTGCAAGATATCCTTGCATCAACAACATCTCTGGTTTGCATTTACCATTCTGAGGCATTCCGTGTGTTTGTATAACTACAGGAGCATTCGGATCGACTTCTATATACCAACCACGTAAAGTGATTCCAGATTCTCCCCTAGGTTCAAATGAAGCATTCTCATATTGATATTGATAATTTGATACATCGAAATTTTTTCTTATGTCTATTCGCTCTTCAGAGTCATTCCATGGCTCGAAACTCTCCCAATCATCGTTAGTAGTCCAATTATCGGGCGTATTAGAAGCCCACATACCACAACCAGGATTTGCGGAAATGCCTTGGGATGCGACGGTATATCCAATACCGATGTAGGCGATTGAGAACAAGAATGTAGATACTAAGAATATAGCGATTGTTTTATCTCGTTTTGTCTTGAGAATGCCCTTGATTTTCAAACGACTCATTGTTGTACGACACTGATGAGATACATAATACTAATCCTTTGTGCGACTTTTAAGGCTCTTGTGTTTCTTCGGACATAGAGTTTCCAGATTCGTCTAAGTCTTTAGGTTGTTTACCTTTTTCTACGATATTGGTGGCCCATTTGCCGGTATTCTCGTCGAAGTAAGGGATTTCTATCGTTTCAATGCGCTCATTTTGATTATTTTTGGCAGTCATAATGGCAAATTTTTCTTTGTAAAACTGGTCTTCGGCGCTGATAGTAGTCTCTGTATCTACGTCTTGTGGAAAATCTAATTGAAATTTGTTATGTAGTATCTTTCTCAATCCATGCTTCGAAAGAACACAGTCGTAATGTGCTACTATAATCTCTCTTGATTTTTAATTCGGGTTTTGATTTGCCTACCGCAATGGAAGGTAAGATTTGATTTATTTTTTCGTTAGCTGATGGGATGTCTGATTCTGCTACTATTACTCTTCCTCGTATCAGTGACACATTGCTTCTATTGAGGAGCGGTATTAATTTGGGAAGAAATTCTATTGTTCTATGAGGTAAATTAACTAGTACTAGATCCCACTTTCCCGAAATATCTGGATTGTTGTAAAGTTCTGTGGCATCCGCGAGACCAACTATTCTATCATTGTAATATTGTTCAATAGGCGCGGATTCATTAGGGTACTCCCTCTTGTCCCATCTTTGAAGATTCTCGAACAACAACTCGACCGCCGCGGCATTCAAATCACATGCCAGAATTCTTTCAACCAAACCTTCTTCGGCGATCAAAGTAGATAGGGCAGGCCCTACTCCACAAAAGGGATCACAAACAGCCAAAGGACGATTGAGGTCTTTACGCAATTCTTTTGCAAATCGAAGTGTTTCGAGTCTCTCTGTTTGAAGTTTAGTTGAATAATACGCTACTTGGGGGTCGCAAGAAATATATCTGCCTGATTCTTTTACTGAAACTTTTGTGTTGGTTAATTCGGAAGGAATATTTTCAAAATATAATTCTGTATCTTTACGCGCCCCTATCGGTTTTAGATCTCTGATTCTTAATTCTCCCAACACCCCTCCATCGGATAGCACCAATCTAATAAATGGATGAGAGAGAAGTTTAGCTTGGGCAATTTTAGAGGCGTATTTTTCAATACTATCGTCTATTCTAACTATCATCATATCACCAAAAAATTCATGAGATGATGGCCACGCTTCTTTGTGTTCAATTAACATTTCTTTCCCTACTAAATTTTCTAGATGATTCCACCAATCTGTATCTATGGTTTCATTTGGTTTCCCTTCTGAGAAAACTATTTCGAAATCACATAGAGGTTCGGGCAAATTTACGTCTGCAGATACAGATAATGGGATTAGTCGGTTATTCCCGTCTTCTGAAGAGAAAATCCTATGCCCCTTAGATAACCAATCATACTTTGTAATTTCAGTTAAAACAGCCTGTACTTTCCTATTTGGCACTAGTAAATGTCGCATCACGTTCATGATGTGCAGGCGGTTAGCCCCCTTCACCATGACGGAGGAGAGATTGTCGGCTGGCTTGTGGCTCATTGGCTTGGGGCCTGGTAATTTAGATTACATGAGTAAGGTAGCAATCGATGTAGGGAAAGCGTGTTCTCATAGATTTTTAGAAGGATATACTGCTATTTTACCGCCTGATCAAGAAGAGCGGTTAGAGAGTTTTATAGGAAATTGGAAGAGGATAATGAGGCCTCAGGTTGAAGATCCTGAAGAATTATTGAAATTGGCCAAAGAAGTACCTGTTGCGTTACTAATTGTTGGAGACCCCATGCAAGCTACCACTCATGTTGATTTAGAAGCAAGGTGTGATGAATTAGGCGTAAATTTCAATGTTATACCGGGGATTACTGCTACAGCGCTTGCTGTATCATTATCAGGATTGCAGTCCTATAGATTTGGGAGGCAAGTTACTATTCCTTATTCCTATGGAAATTATTTGCCTTCATCTCCTTTAGAGATGATTTATAGAAACTATGAAAATAATCTTCATACTCTTGTTCTATTAGATTTAGACCCAACTGGGATGGGGGTTGAAAAACCGACTCCGATGAGCCCTCTGGGTGCATTAAGAATCTTAAAAAAAATGGAAGAGAAGTTGGTTGAGGGAGGAAATAATTTATCCCCACGAGTAAAAGACTTCGATGGGATTCTACTAAGTGATATATCATTAGATTCTCAGAAAATAGTTGCTGGCAATCTCTCTGAAATATCAAAATACAATGATGGTTGGATTCATTGTTTGATTATCCCCTCTAAAATGAATCAGAATGAAATTGACGCCTTTGAACGTAGGGAAATTGTTTGACCATCCAATCGACGAACTCAAGGGGGGTCGATGTTTCCGTTAATTGTATAACATGGCTCGCCCACCCGCAGAAGTTAGATTTCCTGGCGATAAAAATCGTAGGAAGAAGGTCAAAGTACGCGGCATAAAACAGGCATCTAAACAAATACAACAAAGGTTAGAAAAAGACTTAGATGCACTTTTAGAAGATCCAAAAATATTCTTGCCAGAAATTAACGCAGAGCTTGGCAGACCTAGAAGAGATATGATGGCTGCAAGTTTGAAAGAGATTGAATATGTTTCGAAAAAGCGGCATGATAGGAAATGGTTAGCTAGAAGAATGGTGAAAAGGAGAGGTTGTATGGTTTCTCGAGCATTGGCTGGGAGTTTATTGGCTGCTCTCGATGGAGATCACTCAACAGTAGCTGTGTTCAATAATCCGATATATGGCACTTCGAGTTTTATTAGAAGAGGTAACGGGAAACAAGCACACCAAGCTGCAATTCAGAATTATAAAAATCATAAATTAAGAATGTTAGTTTGGGATGAACATGCAAAATCAGGGCACTGGTTTTTTTCTTGGAAAGATGGTTTTGAATACACAGGGATGAGTCCGAAACCGCCCGGAAATTGGATCGAGGCGGCTTTGGAATTTTCTTCTATTAAATTCTCTGGAGATAAAGTAAGGTGGAGTAAGGGATTGGACGAAGATACCGTAAAGAACAATACATTTTCAGATGCAGGGTGGTTAAAAATCACATTCCAAAATGGTGTTGTGGCTGGTTTATCTCAGAGTTCTCTTGCTAAAACGGAAGAGGGTTTCGTTCCATCAATAGCACTAACAATGCTTCCTCCGAAAATTTCTGAAATTGTTGATGCTGAATGGATGTGGAGGCCTATAGGTTGGCCTGAAGATCGGGCTTTACCGGCCGAAGGATTAGAAAAATTAAATGAAATATTACTTGCTTGGATGTCGATGGCTTTAGAAGATTCTTCGTTGGGAAGAGAGTGCCGTAAAAGTATCTTGAACTCGATTGATGACGGCTACGTTAGTGGGAATAATTGGTTTGATAATGATTCGAAGAAAGATTTCTTAGATTTTTTATCAGGAAGTGAAGATGAAAAGGAGGCGATTTCCGCTGTATTAGAGAATATAGAAACTGGAATACATGTAAGGCAAGATGGTTTTACTTTTGAATTGGAAGAAAAGGTTGTAAGATTTGAAGAAAATGCTTGCCATCCTCTACTAGTTTCTTTATGGAAAGATCATGGGCTCACTATTCTAGATCAAATGTTCGAATTAAATGGGGAAGAAGCAGAAGAAATTTACAATAAACAATTACAACGAAAGCAAGGTTTTGGTGCGTTTTTGAGAGAGTTGAAGAATAATCTTTCAACTGCGAAAAAGTTGGATTCTTTGCCTTGGAGTGACGTTTCATTACCTAAACCACTTAGTTTCGCTGATAAGCTAATCAGAAAGGCTGGCGACGACGGTGTTGCTTCCACTGTGTCTTTGGCTAGGAAAGGAAAAGATTTGGATGCTGCAATGGGATGGGCTTGGCTTGTCGTACATGACAGAACTGAATCTGATGCTTGGAGATTTGATTCTGCTTCAAGAGATAAGGGTAGCGACTGGGTTCCTGCATTGCGTATGCTATGGGATTCTGCAACAAGAATTCTAAATGGAAATAGTGCTGATGCAAAAAATGATTATGTGCATGCAATGGAAAAATTAGCTGAAATATCGGGTGCTGGAAAGTTGACGCCCCCCTGATTGTTAAATTACGATCCATATTGCAACTGAAATTAATGAAAAACCCATTCCTCGATTTAACATTGTAGCGGACTTAGTAGTTGTGAATAATTTTCTAAGTTGAGTCCCAAAACCGGCCCAGGTCATAACGGCGGGCAAACCAAATACAAGATTTAATCCAACAAGCATAACCTTTGCTCCAAAGCCTGAACCAAATAAAAGCCCAAATTGAGTCATCAATACTAGGAAATGAATCCATGCTTTACCATTGACTACTTGCAAAATTATACCAGTAATTGGGCCCAATTTGGTACTCTTTTGTTCGTCTTCTGATATCGGTGATGATTGAAAAACTTGGTATCCCAAATATGCAATATAAATAGCACCTAAATATGTCAATAAATCGAAGAATGACTGATTTTTCTCAATGAATACTGTCGCTCCTCCTACAAATATTCCTAATGCAGACCAACCAATGGCCATTCCCGAAATTAAAGGCAGTGTTTTTTTGAAACCGTGTTGTGAGCCATGTGCTGCACAAAGGACATTATTCGGACCAGGAGAAAAACACATTGCAATTGTGAAAATCAAGAATTGCCCCAAAAGTTCTGATTCCATATTAACCACTATGCTCTAGTGGCAAGTAATTCTGCGGAAGCAACTAATCCCTGTTCAATATCTTTCCAGATGTCTTCAACATCTTCAATTCCGACGCTCATTCTCACGAAACCGGGGACTACTCCTGCTTCGAATCTAACTTCTTCAGGGACGAACATGTGACTAGAATTAAATGGGCATTCAACAAGGCTTTCCACCCCTCCTAAGCTGGTTGCCTCGAAAATCAACTCTAAAGATTTCATAAACTTCAGAGCCGCATCATCTCCACCTTTGATTACGAATGCTAACATGCCGCTGCCTCTAGACATCGTTTTATTGGCTATCTCAAAGTCAGGATGGCTTGGTAGTGATGTATGAATTACTTTTTCAATCATATCATGATTTTCCAATCTCTTTGCTATCTCAGCGGAATTAGATGCATGAATAGGCATCCTAGCATGTAATGTCCTCATTCCTCTCTCCAATAAATAACACATATGAGGGTCTGCTGCTCCTCCGAGGTATATCTTATTATGGAATATTTCTGCAACAAGTTGTTTCTTACCAGCTACAAATCCTGCAGTTAAATCGGAATGCCCACCAAGATATTTAGTTCCCGAATGAAGCACTATATCAAATCCCATTTCAATTGGATTGCAAGACCATGGAGATACGAATGTGTTGTCAACAACAGAAATTAATCCGTTCTCTTTGGCTATATTTGCCATTGCAGAGAGGTTGCAAACCTTGAGGGTCGGATTGGTCATTGTCTCCACGTACAGAACCTTTGTGTTCTCCTGAATTGCCTGCTCGTAACTTGAAGGATCTCTAATATCTGCCATAGTGACTTCAATTCCCATTCTTGGCAATATATCTGTAAGTAGAGCATAAGTTCCTCCATAACAGTCTGGAGTTGCTACAATATGGTCACCTTTCGATAATAGCGTTAGTAGAGTTGTTGAAATTGCAGCCATACCACTAGAAAATACCTCTGCATCTTCAGCACCTTCTAATGCTGCAAGTTTTGCTGACACTACTTCTGAGTTAATGCTGGAAATTCTTGAATAGACTACACTGTGGTGTAGACCTTCTGCCCATCCCTTGTATTTTTCATCGGTAAGCCTGTAAGTTGAGGATAAAAAGATCGGAGTCGATGCCGCTCCCTCAATTTCCACCATTCCAGAATGTATGGCCTTTGTCGCGAACTGTTTGTCGGTATTGTTGTCCTCCATATACCTCGGAATGCGTATTAGCAGATAAGGACATTGAAATATCTCAGTGCTATATCTGGTAAAATATTAGAAGGATTTGGGATAGTTTATGTGTTTACAATTCGCTTCAAGAATTGCCCCATATCCTATCCGTTAATTGTAAGAATAGAGCTACTACGGGCCCTATCAAAATCGCAAAAATAATTGTACCGATACCAAATACGCCTCCAAGTTTCCAACCGATTAATAGTGCTATTATCTCGATTGTTGTTCGGACTCTACCAATTGGAATATTAGTAATTCTTTGGAGTCCTGTCATCCACCCATCGCGTGGTCCAGGCCCTAAGTTTGCAGTCAAATAAAAACCACTGCCTATACCAACTAATATTGTTCCTAATAATACTTGGATTAACTGATAAAATTGTTCTTCAGGGTGTGGGAGATATGGTTCCATAACATCAATTGCTACTGCAATTAATATTGCATTCAGAATTGTTCCTATTCCTGGCTTTTCTCTTAACGGGATCCACAAAAAAAGGACTACTACGCTAATAAAAAATGTTGCTTGGCCAATTGTCCAATCGAATTGGATTCCGATTCCTTGCGCTAAAACGGTCCAAGGGGCTACGCCAAGTCCTGCTGCAATTATTACTGCATCTCCTGTTCCAAATATCCACAAGCCGATTATTAGTATTACTAAAGTATTAAATTTGGGCTTAGTGGACATTGGGTCGGGGGAGCTCCAAGTTGTTGTGGGCACTTTTTTTGCCAATTTGAAAAATTTAGACCCAGACAAAAATTACTCACCTTTAACCCATTGAGAATAATCAGCAGTAGACTCAACAGACCAAAATAATATTTCGGGAACTTCATAGGGATGTTCTAATTTTATCTTATCAATCAATTGATTTACCTTTGATTTGGTAGTTTTGAGACTTATTGACCATTCTGATTCGCTCTTGATTTCTCCATCCCAGCGGTATAGAGACCTTCCTTTACTTATTTGCACGCAAGCAGCGAGATTTGAATCTAATATTGATTGGGCCCAAAATCCCACTTCTGCGTCATTTAAGTCCCCACTAAGCGTTGTTTGAACTATGAATAGCATGTCATCCATGGTTAATGCTAGGTGGGTTTCCAATATAGCCTATGGCATATATTCAATGCCTGTGTATGCTTCCGAAGTTCTGGCGATAACGATGGGCGTATGGGAAAAACCTATTGATTCGGGCGAAATTCCTGACTCCGATACTCATTTTGATGTTATTGTTGTTGGAGGGGGACCTGGTGGTTCGGCAGCTGCAGCTTACAACGCTTTGAATGGTTGTAAAGTTCTATTATTAGAAAGAGATATTTGGCCTAGAGATAAAATCTGTGGGGATGCAGTGGGAGGTAAATCTCTATCTCATGTTAAAGAATTAGGAGTTCTTGATATGATCGAGTCGACTCCACATTATGTCGTAGATTCTATTGTTTTCGGTAGTGCAAATGGCTCAGAAGTTAGAGTTATGCTCCCAAAGGAATCGTATGAAAAAATGGGTTTACAATCAGGATATGCCTTGCCCAGAATCCAATTCGACTATATGATGTTTCAAAGAGGGCAGGAGATTGTAAGAGAGAATGGAGGGGCCGTCATACAGGGTTTCTCTGTACATGAAATAATATTCGAAAAGGAAAATGGAGTTCACAAAATAAAGGGAGTAAAAGGTAGTGTAGGAGGCAGAAGATCAGGTAACGATGAGTTGACTTTTACTTCTGCAGTAACTATTGGTGCTGGTGGTTATAATTGTCCGGTCTCAAAAGTAATCACAGAATTACATAATGAACCTCACAGAGACGATGATCACTTCTGTGGAGGATATCGTGAATATTGGGATGATGTTGAAGGATTAGGGGGGGATGAGGGCCCTATTGAAATACACTTTATTGACGAAGTTTTGCCTGGTTATTTTTGGCTTTTTCCAGTACAGGGAAATAGAGTTAATGTCGGAATTGGTATGTTAATTTCGGAGCATAGAAGACTAAAGGGAGATAAGAAAAAATCTCTTAAAAAAATACAAAAATGGGTTATAGAAGAGCATCCTCGGTTCAAGAAGAGATTTGCTAATGCGACGTTGGTCCCAGGTTCTCAAAAAGGATGGCAATTGCCATTTGGTTCGCCTAGAAAAAATGCTCCGTCATATCAGCCAAGAAGAACAGCAATGGCAGGCGCCATGTGTGTAGGAGATTCGGCAAGTTTAGTTGATCCGTTTAGTGGAGAAGGAATAGGTAATGCATTATTATCGGCAAAAATGACTTCGAAACATTTCGATAAGAATCTACATGCTGATGGTTTTACAGAAGAGTGTGCTACAGAATATATGATTGATTTATGGGACACTTTAGGTTCCGAATTGAAGAATTCAAAAACCTTGCAAAGAGTTATGAAATGGAAGATGCTTACTAATTGGTTTGTTAAAAAGGCCTCGAAAAAAGAAGAAATAGGGAAAATGATGTCCGAAATGATTGCTAGTAAAGAGACGCAAAAAATGCTGTGGAGTCCTTGGTTTTTGATGAAGACATTATTGTTGCCATGAAGGTGTTTCTATGGAAAAATTAGCTAAAAATTTAGATGGAATTGAAGCCGTCTTCTTAGATCTAGATGGAACAATTTACATGGGAGAAAACCTAATTGAAGGGGCAGTGGATTTCTTAAATAGGGTAGAAGAAAGAGGGATTCGAAGATTCTTTTTATCAAATAATTCAAGTAAATCAGTAAAGCAATATCTATCTAAATTAGAGAACTTAGGAGTTCCTGCAAATGAAGAAGATATATTATTATCCACGCATGATTTGTTAGCGTGGCTTTCATCGAACAATGTTTCTGAAACATATCTAGTAGGAACCGTTGGTATGAAAGAAATGTTGGAATCAGCAGGAGTAAATACTTCTTCTAACAACCCTCAATATGTTGTTTTGGGTTATGATACCGAAATAACATATCAAAAATTGACTGAAGCTTCAATAAATTTACATAAAGGCGTACCTTTGGTTGTCAGCCATCCAGACATGGTTTGCCCTTCACCAAATGGAGGTTTGCCCGACACCGGAGCATATATTGCATTGTTTGAAGCAACCACTGGCGTGAAGCCTGAACACATTTGTGGTAAGCCCAATCCAGGAATGATATTGCATAAAATACACGAGTTGGGCATTGATCCAAAAAATTGTGCAATGGTAGGCGATAGGCTCTACACCGATATGGAAATGGCTGAAAGATCGGGTGTTCATGGCATTCTGGTCTTATCAGGTGAAGCTACTTTAGAAGATGCTAATGATGCAGAACAAAATCCGAGTTTGATTGTTAAATCGGTAGCAGAATTATGTTAAAAATAAATTTTAATTTCTCTTTGGGAAAATTTTGTTTTATTTGACACTACTCTTGTTTTAATAATAAAAGTCGTTCGGACTCTCGTATGGAAGGAGTTGCTGACCCATCAGTATTGGAAGATAGGGTATACTATAAGATTGGTAATTTCGTTTATGATAATGCCAAAGTCGTATTAATTGCGACTTTGATCTTAGGAGTAAGTCTTGCTGGATTAATGACTTTGGAGCCAAAATATATCGAAGGTTTCGGAGAAGGTGATTTAGAATCGGTTTATGGTTGGGAAGCCATTGCAACCGGATTTTCTGATGAAAATGAGACTTCTTACGAGGTTTTTTATGTTCTATTTCATCATCCGACAGGAAACTCTAGTGATGTTGAGATTAGGGCTTCGATGGAGGAAACTGTAAAGGTGTTTGAGACGAATGAATATGTTTCAATAGATTATCCTTGGTTTACTAATGAAGCAAATAAGTCAAAACTGATTAGTACGACTGATGAATCTTGGTCTAGGATAAGGTTACAAGTGAATTTAGATAGAGAAGAGTCAAAAATTCTGCTAAAGGAAGTTATTGATGATTTAGAATTGCCCGAAAATGCACCTGATGGAATGGAAAAATGGGTAACAGGAAATCTGGCTATTGATGTTGTATTTGACTTGACTCTTGAAGAAGAATTAATCAAAGCAGAATTAATTTCAGCTCCTCTCACGCTACTAATATTACTACTAGTTTTTGGAAGTCTTGTTGCTGCTGGATTACCCGTTTTAACTGGAGTATATACAGTGATTGCCGCTGTAGGTATTGTTACAGGTTTAACATATATCTTTGATGATATTACTACTTATGCCAACAATATTGTTTCATTATTAGGCATTGGTCTAAGTGTAGATTATTCATTATTCATAGTTAATAGATTCAGAGAAGAGTTGCGAAAGGGGAGAGATCATAAAACAGCTATTGCAATGACTAGTGCGACCGCTGGAAGGGCTATCTTCTTCTCTGCAATGACTGTGATGGTTGGACTAATGGGAATGTTGTTTTTCGAAAATACTGGTCTACCATCATTAGGTTGGGGAGGTATATGTGCTACTCTTGTTGCTCTTATTTCGTCAGTATTACTTTTACCGGCAATATTGTCCCTATTAGGAGATAGAATAAATTCATTGAAAGTTCCGTTCTCAATGGGTGATGTTGACAAGGAAGATGGTTTTTGGTCATGGATTGCTGAGAGTGTGATGGAACGCCCGTTATCTGTACTAGTGCCTGCAGTTATGGTTCTCCTAATCGCTGGTTCTCCTTTCCTACAAGCAGATTGGGGCATAGTTACGTACAAGTCTTTGAGTCCTGATGACGAGGCAAGAAATGGTTTAGAATTGACGGATGTTTATTGGCCTGGATATATTGGAAATGCTGCCCAGGTTGTATTTGAAATTGAAGAAGGTGTTGATCCTTTTTCGGAAGAAAATATTCGTAGTTTATATGATTTTTCAAAGGAAATGATGCAAATTGAGCATGCCAGTTATGTGTATACATACGCCCACTTTGATCCCTTGATGAGCCAAGACGATGTGGTTTCTTTTTGGGATAATTCTGAAGATGAGAATTTGTCGTCAGAAGAAGCTTATATTTTGGAATTAAAAAGAAAATATCATATTGAAAATTCTGTCGGAGAAAATGTAGTTTTAGTTATTGTTGGAATAGAAGGAGAACAATCTAGTAAAGAGTCTAGAGGTGTTGTAAATAGCATTAGGTCACTTGAAAGTAAGAATTTTCAATTTGGGTCGCAAAGTGTTGTTCATGTAGCAGGTATTGCGGCATACAATCAAGATGTTTTAGATGCGGTATCGGAAAATATGCCAATAGCATTGTTATTTATTCTGGTTTCGAGTTATGTCTTAATTTTCTTACAAGTTAGATCTGTGATTTTGCCGCTAAAAGCACTAGTGATGAATGTACTATCGGTAAGTGCTTCGTTTGGAGTTTTAGTTTGGATTTTCCAAGAAGGAAATGGTGCTGAATTACTAAATTTCACGCCCCAACCAATTGACCCCACTACGCCTGTAATGATTTTTGCAATTTTATTTGGGTTGAGTATGGACTACGAAGTTTTGATGTTATCAAGAATCCATGAAGAGTGGGAACGTACAAAAAATAATACAAAGGCTGTGGCTATTGGATTACAAAAGAGTGGGAGAATAATTACGTCTGCAGCTTTAGTAATGATTACTGTGTTTTCTGCCTTTGGTATTTCTTCGGTTGTTATAATGAAGCAATTTGGCCTTATGCTTGCTTTGGGTGTTGCTGTAGATGCTAGTATTGTTAGAGCGTTAGTTGTACCTTCTACGATGCGATTAATGGGTGAAATAAATTGGTGGGCTCCAAATTGGTTATCGAAAGACGATATTAATGAAGAAGAATGATTCGCTAAATCGAAATGTGATGGCTTAGACGAGGTTGTATGGCCGGAGAGTGCGTTGTTGTTACAGGTGCTAGTGGATACATTGGAAGCCATATTGTAGCAAATCTATTATTGAAAGGAAAAAAAGTCAGGGCTACTGTTAGAGATTCTCAAGACCAGGAGCGAGTTTTGCACCTAAAAGAAATGGAAATTTCAGAAGGAGGTTCGCTAGAAATTGTGGAAATGGACTTGTTTGATGAAGAGAGTGTTGATCGGGCAATATATGGGGCAACTGACGTGATTCATACTGCTGCTGTAGTAATCGTAAGATCCAGAAAACCACAGGAGAAAATTGTTGACCCGAGTGTAATTGGTACAAAAAATATTATTTCTGCAATAGAAAAAAGTGGAACGGTCGAAAGATTTGTTCATACTTCTTCGACTGCAGCAATCCGACCAGAGGTGTGGGAAGACGGTCAAATCTTGACTACAGAAACATTTGCGAGAGATGCTACTTTAGAGATGAATCCTTACGGATTGGCAAAATATAGTGCTGAAATGATTGTTAGGGATTGGCATAAAGAAAAGAACGGGTTGAAAAAACCAAGAATGGTTACAATTCATCCTTGTATGGTATTTGGCCCCCCTCTTTCGCCTAGACATTTGAAAGGTTCTCTATCAATAATTATGATGTTAGTAAATAGAGAATTGCCAGTATTATTGCCTATGCAAATTAGCATAGTTGATGTTAGAGATGTTGCTGAAGCCCATGTAAGGGCTTTGAATATGGGAGAAAATGGAGGGAGATATCTAACAGTTGCTGGGGAAATGATGTGGAGAGATATTTCTAAAATTCTAAAAAAGAAATATCCCAAAAGAAGATGGCCGTTCAGACAATTGCCTTACTATTTTGCACTAATAATATGTGCATTCCATCCAAGAGTTAGCATTTCTTGGGCGAAAAGACATTTGAAAAATAAATTATATTGGGACGCTTCTCCTGCTGAAAGGGACTTAGGGATGAAATGGAAATCTATTGATCAGACATTAATCGATACTATTCCAAATATTATAGACAATAATTGGGATAAATAAACTACACACTAATACAGTCTATGTTTTATGCTATTGTAAATTCGGAAGTTTATGCGCACTCTGACATTCATTGCTTGTTTGCTCATGATTATGCCAACATTATCTGGTTGCTTTGCAGGAGAATCAAAAGAAATCATTGAAGAAGAAGGCCCATTTGTATTTGCAGAGGGGGATATTTCGTCAACTACTTGGTATCATTTTCCCGGCACTGTTTCTAGTCCTCATGCAGTAGATGCTACTGATCCAGTAGCTGTTTTAAATGCTAATATTACTATGGATTTGTCTGGAAATAATAGCCCATTTTACGCTACTGCAACATATTATGGGACTGGTTGGGATACTTTTGAGCCGACCTTGGGGATTACTTCTTCAGGAGCTATTTTCTTCACTAATTATAATGGATTAGGGGATGGGACACACATAATAAGATCTACAGATCAAGGTCAAACTTGGGAAGATGTTGGCCCATTTGGAATGAGTGATGATCAAGGTCAAACGCCGAATTCAAACGACCCTTATCTTTACGTTGACAAATTCAATGACAAATTAGTTAAATTCGATATGCATGCTTTGACCGCCATGTTTGTTGAATATTCTGATGATGATGGCGAAACATGGAGTACGCCATTCCCTGTAGAAGGATATTATGCACCTCAGGACCATCAAAGTATTGCATCAATGCCGCACTCAAATGCAATAGTTGGTGATGTAGTATATGTCTACTGCATCAATACAGGTTCACCTGCTGCTGGTGCACAATGTTCGAGATCATTGGATGGCGGTCATACATGGGACGCTCAACAAATAGGATATCCTACTGAAAGTTTCGGAAATCAATGTTCGGGACTTCATGGACATGTTGCTGGTGGTTCTGATGGTTCAATCTACAGAGGTAATCCTTCATGTGAAGGCCCGGCTGTTTACGCTTCTCATGATGGGGGTTATACTTGGAGCGAACATACTATCACTACAGAAGTTGGAATGCAACAAGGTTGGCATTCTCATGAGGTTGCTACTGCCGTAGATGAGGCAGGCAATGTTCATGCTACTTGGATATCTACAGATCAAATGATTTGGTATGCTAATTCAGCTGACAAGGGAGAAACTTGGAATTCTCCCTTGATGGTCGCTGCTCCAGGAATAAAAGAAACGGGCTTTCCTACAATTTTTGCTGGAGATGATGGTAAAGTTGTTATTGGATATATTGGAGAAGTGAACGATGTTAGTGCAAATAATACCACAAGTGGTGGAGTTGGTTGGGGCGGATATATGGCAATAATGACTGATTCGTTCGCAGATTATCCATTGATTACAAGCGTAGCTGTAAATTTGCCTACAGATCCATTAGATATTACTTCTGATTGTGGCAATGTTCGCTGTGGAGGATTTGGAGATTTTATCGATGTTGAAATTGATGATGATGGACGACCTTGGATTGCTCTAGCCCATAATGCCGCTGGTTTTGAAGAAGCAATAATTGGTACATTCACAAATGGTCCTGCTCTTTACGGAGATTTGGTTAATCTTCCAGAATTGCCAATTGGTGGTAATTCAACATTAAAGATGTCATGATGGTTTGGCCGTTATTGTGATGTATGTAGTGCATTGACGGGGGGGTATGCGTGCAATCGCCGGGAGTATGATCTTACTTTTTTTGGCTCCAATGATTGCTGGTTGTTTTGCTGGAAATTCAGTAGATGAAATAAAAGAATATAGTCCATTTGATGACTTGTGCCCAAATGGTATTGCCAATAATACTTGGTATCATTATCCGGGAGCTGTGAATGCCTTGGTTGCTCCGCACGTAATTAATGGGACTTCGATTCTAGAAGGTGAAAATATTCCAATATGTACCGAAGGAACGTATTATGGGATTGGTTTTTCTACTTTCGAGCCCACAATTGGAATAACCTCTGCAGATAATCTGTACATGACTAGTTGGGGTAACGGCCCTGGCGGATCTACTGCAATTATCAGATGTACTGACATGATTGAAATGGTTGATGTTTCTTCATATTCTTGTGAAAATACGTATCAGGGTGCTGTTGCTAATAGTAATGACCCATACGTATATGTCGATAGGTGGACTGATAGAATAATGAAATTCGATATGCATGCATTGGCGGGAATGACTGTTGAATGGTCGGATGATGAGGGAGAAACTTGGGGCCCATTTGGGCTGGCTTCATTTGCTACAGGATATTCGGTTCAAGATCATCAAACCATTGCCTCTTCTCCATATAATGCAGTTTTGCATGAAACTACATGGGTGTTCTGTGTCAACGGAAATTGGCAATCTCCTCTTTGTTCGACGAGCAATGATGGGGGTTTAACTTGGGGGCCTGAAGTTCCAGGTGCTCCGGCTAATTGTAACAGCGGAGGTTTGACTGGCCACATGGTGGGAGCAAATGATGGTAATTTCTACAGAGGCAATCCTAGTTGCGATGGCGAAGGTTATTCAATTTACAGAAGTACTAATGGGGGTTTGACTTGGACTGAGCATGAACTACCCACAGATGTAACTGGTATGGCAGATACTTGGAATTTTGAAGAGGCCCAAGTATATCCTGACGAAGAAGACAATTTACATGCAATGTGGATAGGCGCAGATGATTTGCCTTACTATTCCTATTCATTCGATAAAGGAGATTCATGGAGTGCCCCGTTGATGATAGCTCCCCCTGGACTAAATGGGACTGGTTTTCCTGCCGTTGCGGCAGGAGATAGCGGCCGAGTTGCCTTCGCATATCTAGGAGATACAGGAGGAGATACTTGGAATGGTTATATCTCAATAATGACTGATTCTTTCAATGAAAATCCACTAATTACTACTGTTCAAGTAAATGATTTTGGAGATCCTTTGAGTTTGGAAGAGGATTGTGGATACAATAGATGCGGCGGATTTGGAGATTTTATCGATATTCTTGTTGATAATCACGGAAGGCCTTGGTTTGGACTATCCCATAACATTGGAAATAATCTTCAAGATGAGGGCATTTATGGAACTACAATGATGGGCCCAAGTCTCAGAGGCTCTACTATTCCATTGAATGTTTTACCAGAAGGCGGTCCTCAAACATTAGCTTGATTTAGAAACCGTTGGACCAAATGTCAATTCCTTGTAGGATAAAGCCGCCAGCAAATATTAACATTGCAACTCCACAGAAAGATAGGGCGAGTTTGTAGTTTTTAGCAGAAATGTTGCCACGTGTTTTATCGAATAAATAAGCAATAAAGGTCTTCACCAAAATTATTGAGATTAAGAAAGATAAAGCATAGGCTATGGGGGCTAAAGGCTCTTTTTCAGCTGCCGAAGCCATTAACGGACCGCCTATTAAAAACCAAAAAACGTAAACATTTGGATTCAATAAATTGACCAGGAGGCCTCTCCGAAATGCTCCTTTAGCATCTGTGAGTAGATCGTCACCAATTGGTGGCTCTATGGAAAAACAATCAATTCCCATCTTAATTAGAAAAAGTCCTCCAACGATTGAAATTGTAAATAATGCAAACGGTTGTGTTGCAAACCATGCAGCCGCAAATAGACTAATTATCACTAAAGGGCCGTCTGTAAATATTGGGGCCGCGGCAGTCCATGCTCCGGCCCTAAGCCCTCCAGAGAGTGTCTCTTTGATGACCATTGTAAGTAATGGCCCTGGTTTTATTCCCTCAACAAAACCTAGCGTAATACCGGCCAACGTCAACCCTAATATTAGATCTATTTCCATCTTATCATCTTCTAGATGCCAGTTTAGCAAGAAGGATTAGAATCTCTATATATAACCAAATTAAAGTCACCATCAAACCAAATGCTGCTCTCCATTCTAATTGTTTGGGAGCTCCTCTTTTAACACCCCTTTCAATGAAATCGAAATCGGCAACTAAGCAAAGGGCCCCAATCCCGATTACAAAGAGAGAGAACCCTATGCCCACCAATCCATTTCCATGAATAAGAGGGATTTTGTATCCTAAAAAGATACCAATGAAAGATATCAGATATATGATTAATATTGCACCTAATGAAGAATAGACTGCGATTGCAAGATTTCTATTCCATGAAATTATGCCTGCACGATATATGGCCAACATCGAACCTAAAATAACGAAGGTTAGTGCTGCTGCAAGTATTCCTAATCCTGGATAATCTACTGAATTCTCTATAGAATATGTAAGGCCGCCCAATAAAATACCTTCAAAAATTGCATAAGAACATATCAAAAATGGACTGGTAGATTTTGTAAATACTATTATTAGGAAAATAATGATTCCTCCTAAAAATCCTATGACTGATAGTTCGGGTATTGTTATGTAAGTTGCTATAGCCAAAGTTGTTGTTAAAATTAGGAGTATGGCTGTTTTTTCTACCGTTCCTTCCATGGTCATGAAATTAGATTCGTCGTCCCACAGATTATTGTTGTAGTTGGACTTATCAAAGGTAGAATCTGAAAGTGTAGGGTTTGTTGAACGGTACATCATTACACCTCAAAGGGTAGTCCTACTCAAATCTTAGCCCTGTAAATACTAATCTAGAAGTTCTTTAAGATGTAATCCCGTATAACTACCCCTTACTTTGATGATTTCTTCAGGAGGGCCTTCAGCCACTATAAGTCCGCCTAATTCTCCGCCTTCCGGGCCAAGATCGATTACCCAGTCTGCACATTTAACCACGTCTAAGTGATGTTCTATTACAATTACAGTGTGTCCATTTCTTCGTAGGCGGAGCATTACTTCTGTTAGCTGATGGACATCGAACATAGAAAGGCCCGTAGTAGGTTCGTCTAAGATATACACGGTGTGGCTCCTGGTAGGTCTATGTAATTCAGATGCCAATTTTACTCGTTGTGCTTCCCCGCCGGATAGAGTTGTTGCTGGTTGGCCGAGTCTAATGTAACCTAGGCCTACGTCCTTTAATGTCGTAAGAATTCGATTTAATGATTTTTGATTTTGGAAAAACGTCACTGCTTCGTCAACAGACATGTCTAAAACGTCTTGAATGGTTTTTCCTTTCCATTCAACTTCCAAAGTTTCTCTAGTATATCTTTTACCTTTGCAAACATCACATGTAACCCAAACATCTGGCAAGAAATTCATTTCTAATTTTATTGACCCAGCGCCTTTACAGGATTCGCATCGGCCGCCTTTAACATTGAAAGAAAATTGTCCAGGTTGGTATCCCCTTTCTTTAGAGATTGTTGTTGCCGCAAAGAGGTTTCTTATGTGTCCGAATGCTCCCGTATATGTCGCAGCATTTGATCGAGGTGTTCTGCCAATTGGAGATTGATCAATTACTATTGCTTTGTCTACGGCTTCGAACCCTTCCATCTTATCATGGCGCCCCGGAGACGTGTCAGTACCATGTATTTCGCGCAATAATGCAGGAGCTAGGGTTGATGCCACTAACGAAGATTTGCCCGAGCCAGAAACGCCAGTAATTGCAACCACACATCCTAAAGGAATTGAAACATCTATATTCTGAAGATTGTTTTCTCTAGCGCCTACAATGCGGATCCATTTTCCCTCATCAGGAGTTTTTCTATCGTTAGGGATGGGAATTTTTTCTTTTCCGGACAAGTACGCTCCAGTAATACTTTCATCATTAGAAATTAATTCTTCTAGCTCTCCGCTAACTAATACATTACCTCCTTCTTTGCCTGCACCGGGCCCTATGTCAACAAGCCAATCGGCTTGTCTTAGAGTTGCTTCATCATGTTCAACAACAAGCAAAGTATTACCTAATGCAGTCAGTTCCCTTAGAGTTTCTAAAAGACGGTTGTTGTCTCTAGGATGTAACCCTATACTTGGTTCGTCTAAAACATACATCACTCCTGTCAAACGGGTTCCGATTTGCGTTGCTAGTCTAATTCTTTGGGATTCTCCTCCTGAAAGTGTGCTGGCTCTTCTATCTAAAGTAAGATAGTCCAAACCGACCAATGCAAGAAAGCGTAATCTAGATTCAATTTCTTTAATTATTTCCGTGCCGATAAAAATTGATTTTTCGGATAATTGGATTGTTTTTGAAATAATCTCACTAGTTGGTTTATCCCTTCCTAATTTATCCCATGTTTGGTCTAGTTCTCCTGCTCTCCAATACTGCACAACTGCTAATGCTTCTAATACGCTACAAGAAGAAATTGAGGGTAAAGAAATGCCTCCGACTATGACTTTACTAACTGCATCATTGAGTTTTTTGCCTTTACAATCAGGGCAAGGTTCGTCATTCATATATGATGCCATTCTTGACCTTGTTCTATCCGAAGATGTTTCGGTATAAGTTCTACGGATCCTGTTGAAGACTCCTTCCCATGGCCTTAACATTTGATATGTGGACCCTTTTTCGGATGTAAACTCAAAGGAGATTGCAGTGCCTCCTGAACCGTAAAGAAGAATGTCTTGTTCGTCTTCGCTCAAGCTTCCAAACTCTAAATTCGTAGGGATCCCATAGTGCTCGCACACCTGCCTCATTTGACTCTTGTACCAACCAGACATCATTGAAGATCTGAATGGCCTAATACATCCGTCTTCTACTGATGCTGTTCGATCAATGACCAAGTCAGGAGAAAATTCTCTTTGAATTCCTAATCCTTGACAATTGGGGCAAGCTCCGAGTGGATTGTTAAAGGAAAATACTCTAGGAGACATTTCAGGCAAAAAGGCACCATGCTCAGGGCAAGCAAATTCTTCAGAATAAGGTATTATTTGCCCTTCTTGCGTTTTTTCTGCCTCTTCATTACGGAGATTTTTGCCTTTGCTCTTCTTCAGACTTTCAACAGCAATTGTTCCGCCTCCTAAACGAATTCCTGATTCGATTGCTTCCGTTAATCTCTGTCTGTTAGTTCTATTCAATTTCATCCTATCAATTCTAACGTCGATATCATGTCTGAGGTTCTTTTCTAAATTCTGAGGTTGTTCGAAATTTGCTTCACGGCCATTTATTTTACCTTCTAAATATCCTTGTTCGACTAATGCTTTGAATAAATCGGCATGGGTTCCCTTTCTATTTCTAATTGTGGGGCTCCAAATTGCTACGGCATGCTCTTCAAAACGCCACATTATGTCATCTACAATTTCCTGGACTGTCCTTCTAGCAACTTCTCTACCGCAATCAGGACAATGAGGGATTCCGACTCTAGCCCAAAGTAATCTCATGTAATCCATTATTTCAGTAACCGTAGCGACTGTTGATCTTGGATTGTGACTACCTTGTTTTTGATCAATGCTGATTGCTGGGGATAGCCCTTCTATAGAGTCGCAATCAGGTTTCTTCATTTGGCCTAAAAATTGGCGGGCGTATGAGCTTAGGCTCTCAACATACCGCCTTTGTCCTTCAGCATATAGGGTGTCAAATGCCAAACTTGATTTTCCCGAGCCAGAAACTCCCGAAATAACCACAAATTTTCCCCTAGGTATCTCTACATCGATATCTTGTAGATTGTGGGTTCTCGCTCCCTTGACTTCAATCCAGCCTTGACTGGCGGTAGTATTTTTTTTATTACGAGCCATTATCGCCCCCCCTAACTATATTCAACGGAATGTTGACCGTTATTGAAGAAATGTATTCTATTTCTTATCAATTAAACCAAAATGCATCAATAATTTCTCCTATTTTTGCGTCTGTATTCGGAGGTAATAGTGTAACTCCATTATGGGCAACCATGCTGTGTATATTTCCACTGCCTTGATGAGTATGGGTTGAAGCTTCTAACTCCTTGTCTCTGCTTGTTATTTTGATTCGTCTTAAGCAAAGTTTGTTTTTTGCTCCTTTAACGGCGTCTTTCATCCTCACTCTGACTTTTTTTCCTAAATTTGGAGGGGCTGTTTCTTCAATGCCATAAGTATTAGAAAACCATGGACAAACTAACATCAAGAATACTAAATGGCTACTGACCGGGTTGCCAGGTAATCCAAACAAAGGTTTCTTTTTCCATTTTCCAAAAAGTGGGGGGCCCCCTGGCCTCATATTTACTTTCCAGAAATTAATCTCTCCTTCCGTTTCCATAATTTTTCTTACAATATCCCAATCCCCCATAGATACTCCGCCGGATGTTATGATTGCGTCACAATTATCTACAGCGTGATTGAGAGTTTTTCGCAATTGATCTATTGAATCTGTAACTATTCCATACCTGATTGGGTCTCCGCCCATTTTTTCAACTAAAGCAGCGATTCCGAATGAGTTTGATTCAAAAATTTGGTGATCGTTGATTTTTGAATTAGGCATTACTAGTTCGTCACCAGTACTAATTATTCCAATGATGGGTTTTCTGTATACTGGAATCTCATCATAACCCATAGTCGCTGCAAGAGAGATTGTTGAGGCAGTCATACATGTTCCTTCTGAAAGAGCCAAATTTCCTTTTGATAAATTTTCTCCTTTTATTCGAATAAAAGATTTTTTTGCGGGGCCGAAAATAATAACATTGTTTCCATCGACTCTGCTATCTTCAACAATTACAATTGCATCGGCACCATTTGGTATAGGGGCACCAGTTGTTATCTTACAGGCTTCGCCCGAATTTATTGAAATTGTTTGTTCGGCACCGGCTTGAATTGTTCCCACGATTTTCAAAATGGTCTCACCACCATGTTGGCAGTCAGCTTCTCTTACCGCCCATCCATCCATAGCAGAATTGTTAAAACGAGGATCGTTTACTTTGGAAGGTAGTCCCTCCGCAAGTATTCTGCCATTGGCATTATCAAGATGTATATTTTCTGAAGGAAGATTTAATTTGCTTTCTGATATCAATATCTTAGCTCTATCAATACTTATCCCTACCTCCATATAATCGGCGAAGAGTGCTGTACAAATGAATTATGCGTTGAATACAGGAGAGTGTTGTTCAAATATTATCAATGAGACGCCGAATTGTGTTGATTGAAGGAGAGCTTTTAATTCTCTTTTTGTTATTTTTAATCGCTTTACTATATTCTAGTGTTGGCCACGGTGGGGCATCGGGATATTTGGCAATATTGTCTTTAACGATCTATGCTGAATATGATAGTGGGTGGTTAAAACAGCATGCATGGGCATTGAATTTAGTTGTTGCTGCTATTGCTTTTTACCATTATAGAAAAGCAGGATTTTTTAATTTAGAATTGACTTTGCCATTCATTTTTGCAAGTATTCCGTTTGCAATTATTGGAGGGTATCTGAAAGTCGATGGGGCTTTTTATGATACGATCCTATCAATTACTTTAATTTGGGCGGCATATAAGTTATTTCAAATTAAAGAAAATTATTCTGACGTGGAAATAAATAATCCCGGCATATATTATTCTCTTCCCATTGGAGGAGGTATTGGCCTAATGAGTGGCGTCATCGGAGTAGGAGGAGGTATTTTCTTATCGCCAATACTTTTACTAAAAAAATGGGCTGATCCTAAAACTGCTGCCGCTACGGCTGCACTTTTTATTTGGGTTAACTCGATGGCTGGGCTACTAGGGGCTGGAATTTCAGGACAGTTGGTAATAGATTTGAAAATTTTGTTGCCCTTTGTTGTGGCGGTACTATTAGGAGGATATATAGGAGCAAAATATGGTTCCGAAAATGCCCATCAATCATTAATTAGGAAAATATTGATTTTTGTATTGATAGTGGCTTCGATGAAGAGAATATCATATGTCTTGATATGATTATATTCCTATCATGTCAGAATGGCCACATTCTGGGTGTGCGCAAATTACTTTGTATCTCTCTCTCTTTGGCCGGGGTATTCGCATCATTGCACCGCACATCGAACATTGATGAGTTACAATTTCTGGTTCTTTAGGAGTTGTGTCTTCATAATCTTCAAAGTTTTCTTCCATTGAAGTCCAACCGATTTGATCTGAATAAGTATCTTCATCGTCGGTGATTTTCTTTTGCCTCAGACCCAACTTAATGTTAATTCTACGACCTTTTCTTTTCTTCTTTTTAGTTGGTTTGCCTTTTGGTTTTGGTTTCCCTTTTGGCTTCCCTTTGGGTTTGGGTTTGGGTTTACGCTTAGGAGGAGATTTAGCTTTCTCCTTTTTTGGTTGAGGAGGAGTTGGCGGTTTTGCTGGAGGTGCTGGTGGTTTTGCTGGAGGAGCTGGCGGTTTTGCTGGAGGAGCTGGCGGTTTTGCTGGAGGCATTGGAGGCTTGGCAGGAGGTGCTTTTCTTGGCCTCTGTGGAGGCTTAGGCGGTGGTGGTGGAACCTTGTCTGCCATGGCTATCTTCTATTGGCAACCCGGGGGACTCTTTGAAAGAATCGGGGGTATGGTATCTTTTTTCTTTGGCTAAGCAGGATACAATAATAGTGATTCGCAAGGAATTGGGGATAATTTGTCTCTTGCCCCTAGGCCTTCAAGTTCTATGACAAATAAATTTCCGATTACTTCTGCGCCTTGTTGCTGGCATAGTTTTACACACGCATCTACTGTGCCGCCTGTTGCAAGTAGATCGTCGATGATGATTACTTTGGAGGCTTCAGATATAGCATCATCATGCATCTCTAAAATATTAGAGCCGTATTCCAAAGAATATTCTATTTGTATGGTCGAAGATGGTAGTTTTCCAGGTTTTCTGATCGGTATGAATCCAACCCCTAATTTAGCAGCTAACAAAGGGCCAAAAATGAACCCACGGGCTTCTGGTCCGACAATGTAATCTGGAGTCCAGCCATAATGATTGCAAATATCTACAAACATGTTGGTAACCATGTTCAAATATTCTCCTGAATTAAGTAAAGGAGTTATGTCTCTGAACATTATCCCTTCTATGGGGAAGTTAGGAATTGTTCGGATTTGTTGTTGAAGTTTTTGTGTTATTTCTTTATCAAAAATTGACATCTATAACACCTTTTGAGAGGAGGCTCCCGGGCCCATAGGGCCCGAGAGTTCCTTTTACGTTATTCTACTCACTCGTTTAATCCGATTGTCTCAAAGATCCAATCGAATGTTGATGTGTCGCCAGGACCAAGGTAGAACATTATCATGAGTATTGCAAGTGTTCCCATGATCTTGTTGATTTCGTCGAACTTGCCCATTCCTGCTTTGATAGCAACGTATGAGATTACACCCCATGCTATACCATCTGCAATGGAATAAGTAAATGGCATCATGACCATTGTTAGGAAAGCAGGCAATGCCACTTCTCCGTTGTTCCAATCGATATCTGCTGCTTGTCTCATCATCATAGCTCCAATTACTACTAGTGCACATGCTGCTGCGAAAGTAGGGATCGCTTGGAATATGTTTGAAAAGAACAAGCCTGTAAGCATCAAAACACCCACCGTAACTGCAGTTAGGCCAGTCTTTCCGCCGTCTTCAACACCTGCAACTGATTCGATGTAAGTGGTTGTTGTGCTTGTTCCAGTTAATGCACCCACAATTGTTGCTGCTGCATCGGACATGAAAGCTTCGTCTGAATTCATAAGTTCATCGTTTTCGTCAACATATCCTGCTTGACGACCTACAGAATAAAGTGTACCTGCAGTGTCAAAGATATCAACGAATAAGAAAGTAATCATTACTAGCAAAAAGGCACCCATTGTGGTTCCGTCTGCTGAACCCACATCGCCCAATGCGCTTAATGCTGCTCCCATTGTTTCTTCTGGTAATCCAACAAAGCCGAAATCTGCTGATGGCCATTTTGCTTCGGGTGATGCCCAACCTGCTCCTCCAGCCAAAAAGTCGTTGTATGGGTCGTAAGCCTTTACTGCCCAACCATATATTGATGCTCCTGCGATTCCATAAATTATGGCGCCTTTTATTCCTCGTGCCATCATTACTGCAATTGCAATTAATGCTACCATTGAAATTAATGCACCGTGATCATATCCAAATGATTCTGTTGTTGCTAGGTTTACCAGTGTTGCGCCGTCATCTTGAATCCAACCCATTTCCCTTAGTCCGATAATAGCAAGGAACATTCCGATACCCGCTCCTGTAGCGATTTTCAGGTCTGTTGGGATTGCGTTTATCATTGCAGTTCTCCATCCTACTTGAGGTAGAGACATTATCATGAAGATTACACCCTCAACCAATACTGCAGCAAGAGCTACGTCCCAAGCCACACCCATTGCGCCAACTACAGCGAATGTAAAGTAGGCATTGAGCCCCATTCCTGGTGCTAATGCGAACGGTAAGTTAGCCCAAAGTCCCATTACCAGGCAGCCAATAAAGGCGGCTACGGCCGTTGCGAATAATGCATCGTCAAAGGGTATTCCCGTTTGTCCGAAGTTACTCAACATCGATGGGTTGACTACGAGAATGTATGCCATAGTCAGGAATGTTGTCAATCCTGCTCTAAGTTCTCCATTCACGGTACTGCCCGCTTCTGTTATTCCAAATTGTTTGTCTAATGCGTCCATATTTTTTTTCATCTCCTGTTTTTCATTCATCCCAGACATCTGTCCAGATACTTTTCCATTAGACATGAGGCCTATGAATTGTTCGGAGCACCTGATTCACGAATTTATGTGGATTGGGGTGCCATTAACAGGTAAATGAATTTTTATTTTTTTTCCTAATTCGGAAAAAATAACATTTCTACTTTCTTCGGGAGCGTGGAATAAAATCATATTTTTAGGATCACAAATCTTTGCAAAATTACATAATTCGGCATGGCCAGCGTGATTGGATAACTGAAACTGCATAACGTCTAAATCTATCTTAGTGAGGTTTCCAAAAATGTTGATTTTTCCTTCTTCTAACAATTTTCTTCCTCCGGAATTTTCCGCTTGATAGCCTGTTAATAAAATACCATTTGATAGATCTGTTCGTAAACGATTTAGATACCAAAGTGCGGGACCGCCGTCTAACATCCCACTGGTTGTAACAATGACGTCGGCCTGTAGTGCCTTTTTCCGGTCCGATTTGCTAGAGACTTTTTTAGTCCATTTCCAAACCTTTTCGAATGTTTCTAGATCTTTGATGTGTTCTGGATTTTCGAACCATTTTCTTGTTAATCTTGTCCCCATTCCGTCATAATGAACATTAAGATGGGGGGCATCTCTATACAATATACGAAGGATGTCTTGGCCTCGTCCCGATGCGAAAGCGGGGATTAATGCAACTCCTCCTCTTTCTACTATTTTTTTGACTTCGGAGACGAGTCTAGCTTCCTCTTCGGGTCTGTCCGGATGTATCTTTCCCCCATATGTCGCTTCTAAACAAAGAATGTCACATTTTATTGGTTCTGCACCCGTTGTATTGGGGCTATCTCTTGTATCAAGATCTCCTGACCACAATATTCGATGTGTTGGTGTTTCTATTTCTATCATTGCTGCACCGGGCATGTGGCCTGCTCGATGCAGCCTACATTTCCACGCCCCAATAGAGAACCATTCACCATAATCGTGTGTTATCCAAGACTCAAGGGCATATTCCAAATCCCTTTTGTCCCATGTAAGAGGGTATCCTTCTATTTTCGAAACTTTGTAGGTATCCCTCCACATTATTTCAGAAACTGCAGAAGTTAAGCTTGTACCATGAAATCTGACATTATTAAATTGGGTTAGCCAGGGGACCATTCCAATATGATCTATATGACTATGAGTAATGATTGCGTCAGTAATAGGAGGGCATTGATCGGGGTATTTGGGAGGTCTTGTGGGTGCTAAGCCATAATCGATTAAAATTCGGGTTCCGGTGTTATCTTCAATTACGCAACCAACATTACCAACTTCGTTACCACCACCCAAAAAATGAAATCTAATCCCTTCTTTAACTTCGGTCCTAGGATAACCTGAAGATTGTCCGGGGGTGTATAGCACCATAGTTTACCGACTATGCTAAGCATCATGAGGTCTTTGGAACTCCATCCCCTATATTTCCAGTAGAAATATCTTATTAGTATCTAATTTTTTTTAGAGGTTTCAAAATGTTTATGTGTTTTCGATTTTATAATAAGATTGTATATTGAAATCAATTGAATTTATGATTAAAAATTATTGAAATCTATCTTTTATTCCTTCCAGTGGAAACCAAGGGGTTCGGGGGATACGTTCAGAACTAAAACCTCTTCAGGAGAATCGTGCCAAGGGTGCCAGATTCTGAATTTGTTATCGACAATGATCGGTGTTTTGGTTGTGCGGCTTGTGTATCTTTGTGCCCCGTGAATGCTTTGGTGTTGGACACTTTGTTAGCTGTAGTTGACGAACCCTCTTGCACTCATTGTAATTTTTGTATTCCTTTTTGCCCAGTCCACGCTCTTTCAATAGTAAAAATAGCCAAAAAAGGACCACAACTAATCTCTATTCATTAAGACAGAACCGAAAATCTTTCATTCACCATTCCCCCAACCAACATCATTCTAATAATGAAACATCTTCTGCAGTACACATATGGAAATCGGTGAGATAGCTTCCCAATCTAAAGGAATACAGCAATGGATCGTAGAAAAAAGAAGAACAATACATCGCCATCCAGAACTGATGTACGAAGAATTTGAAACAAGTAAACTAGTTCAAAATACTTTGAAGGATTTAAAAATTCCATACAAAAAAGACATTGCAATAACCGGAGTTGTTGGTACGATAGGCAATGGCGATGGCCCTTGTATAGCATTGAGAGCGGACATGGACGCTTTACCGATACACGAAGAAACTGATATAGATTTCAAAAGCGAAATCGATGGTAAAATGCACGCATGTGGGCACGATTGCCATACTGCTATGCTTCTCGGAGCAGCAAGAGTGTTGAAAGAAAATGAAGACAAAATAAATGGAACAATCAAATTAATTTTTCAACCAGCTGAAGAAGGTGGGGCAGGGGGTAAAATGATGAGGGAACAAGGCGTATTGTTGGAGCCCAAGGTACAACAAATTTTTGCATTGCACGTTGCAGGGACAATTCCCGTAGGCACATTAGCATCTAAAGAAGGCACTCTTTTAGCCGCAACATCATCTATCAAAATTATAGTTAAGGGAAAAGGGGGCCACGCAGCCGCTCCCCACCATACAAACGACCCCGTAGTCACAGGATCAAAGATAGTAGTCGAACTTCAAACTTTAGTGTCTCGAGAACTAAGTCCCTTAGAACCAGGGGTAATCAGTATCACGATGGCAAATGCCGGCAGTGCCTTCAATGTTATTCCTTCCACTATGGAGTTACAAGGAACAATCAGATCGTTAACTGTTGAAGGAGTATCAAAATTACAAACACGAGTCAAAGAAGTAGCGCAATCGATAGCCGAAGCCAATCGCTGCGAAGCTGAAGTTTCCTTCCCTGGAAACGATTACCCGCCCACAATAAATGATGCTGAATGCTGGCAATTAGGAAAATCAGCAGCAAAAGAAATCCTCGGAGAAGAAAATCTTATAGAAATGCCCGATCCAATTATGGGCGGAGAAGATTTTGCATATTACACAGAAGAAATACCTGGTTGTTTTTCTTTCCTAGGGGTAGGCAATCCCGACATAGACGCTGTTTATGACGTACATCACCCCATGTTCAAAGTAGACGAAGAAGCTCTGTCTTTAGGGACTGCAATCCATGTTAATACTGCATTAAAAGCACTTGAAAATTTAAATTAATTAAAATTACAATGAGAAGATATTATGAAAATCGCTATCATTGGTTCAGGAATAGAAGTATTCGCATGCGGCCATAGGCTATTTGACATAAATCCCAATTTAGAAATTCATGTATTCGATGAAAAGGCAGAATCTGGGATGTACGGAGAGGAACCAGGTATTTTTTCTGAATGGCCAATAATTCCAATTAAGTGGGCAGGCAATTTATTTAATCAACAACCTAAAGAAAACTCTACAGCGGTTAGATACTCTTGGTTTGTTAAATCACTTTCGATCTCTCTCGCAGAAAGAGGGGCTAATTTACATTTGAAATCTATAGTAAAGGGCATAGAAGAGGACCAACTCAATTTTTACGGTGCAGGATATTTAGGGGCGGGTCAAATGAAATTTGACAGAATAATCGACTTCAGAACTAAAAAATCTAAAGAATTATGGCACGGAGGCGTAACAATTTCAAAAACAGATACAGATATTTTTGGAATCAGACCAGACCAGACCATAGAAATATGGAGCAAAAATGAAAATATTGGCGACAATTTGATACAAAAAATGCAATGGCACGGCCAAGACCCTCGCACTGCATTAATTGGAAGAGTCAATTTAGGAATCAATACCGCAGAATCTTCTTTATACGAATAGATCTTTGTAAAATATTAGATGCTTGATGCATTCAGGGACTAATATGGGCGGGGTGGAGAGTCAGACATTGGAACATGTTTGTGATAAGACAAAAAGCACAAGACACGCCATTTTGATAGACCCTGCAGACCAAACTCCCGATACTGCTGCTAAAAGGGCGATGGCAGCGGTTGCAGCAGGCAGCAAAATGATACTCGTGGGGGGCTCAAGTGATACAGATATGGACAACGTAAACAATACCGTAGTTGCAATCCAAGAAGCATTAGAGTTGGTAACTTGGGCTTCGTCGCAAGATTCAGATTTTTCAGAAGAAAAAAATTGGAAAGTACCGGTCGTACTGTTTCCCCAGGGGGCAGCCGCACTTTCACCTGCCGCAGACGCAATCACTTTCATGATGCTAATGAATAGCAAATCGCCTAGATACTTAATCGAAGAACAAGTTGCAGGCTCATTATTCATTAAAAAAGCTGGAATTTCACCATTGCCAATGGGGTATATTATTTGTGAACCCGGAGGCAAAGCAGGAGAAGTAGGCCAAGCAGACCTAATCCGTCCATCTGAAACAGAAAGAATTTCTGCATACGCAACAACAGCAGAATATTACGGATTCAGAATAATCTATCTTGAAGCAGGAAGCGGCGCTCAAACGCCAGTATCTCCAGATTTAATTAAAGCGGCCAGAGAGTCATGTAATCTGACAATTGTTGTTGGAGGAGGAATCAGAGACGGAGAAACCGCAAAGGCTGCATCCGACGCAGGAGCCGATTGGATAATCACCGGTAATTTGACAGAATCTTTTGACAATGCCAATACTTTGCAGAACGTGTTAACAGATTTCATTTCAAAAATGAATGATTAACTATCTTTGATTGTAGCCAGCAAACGGTCTATTTGTGCTTCCATATCTAAAATTAAAATCATTTGCTCTTCTTCTACTTTGAGTAATCTAGCATTCTCATCTTGCAGCTCCTGTGAACGCCCTTCTGAAATGCCACCCCCGTCTATTCTTCTTATTTTTTCATTCTCTAATTTATTCTCTAACTGGCTATATCGAATTTTCATTACACGCAATTGCTCTTCAAGATCTGAAACAGAGGGACCATCTCCTTGTTCCAAATCTATTGCCTCTAATTCTAATTCCAACGCGCGTGCCCGTTGCCTTGAAATCACTAATTCTTGCTCCATCTTCATTGCTTCGTTCCAGACCGAAATTACTTCCTGAACTAGTTTTTCATGCGAGATTTTAGCTAATCGTTCTTCCAATGTTCCCTCATCTTGTTCCGATGAAGCATCGACAGTGGAGGGAGCACTCATCAATAATCGATAAACATCGCAACTAACACGTTCTTGAACCTTGAGTAAAACTAGATGAATATCTATCGAAATTTGAATATTATCGTCTCCGCCGTTTTCGTGGCGTTTATATCAAAGTCGAAGTTCGGCCGCAATATGCAAGCATACCGGATAGACGGGTCATTCCGCCAAGGAAAGACGAATCAAAAATTTTGTATAGATTTAGTCGCGGAAAATGAAGATCAAGTTAGAGAAAAAGTATATTCAAATTTTGGTAGCCGCCACGGCGTCAAAAGAAGGTATATCACAATCGTTTCGATTAACACTATTGATCCATCAGAATCTTCTGCACCAGTTGTAGTATCTCATTTTCGCGACAAATAATCAACTTTAACGCGTAACGGTGAAATCAGATAGGCCCTAGGGTGTGTCATGTTGAAGAAAACTTTCATGCGTCAATACTGGCGCATTCAGCAAAGCCAAACCCTCATTTCTATGGGTTTTTGGATTACAACATTGACTTTGTTAATGTGGCCTTATGTCAGTTGGAGGTTTGAATCAGACACCGAAATGTTAGCGATACCAATGACATATTGGGGCCTCGGAGCAATTGCCCTATCTGTATTATTCGTAGTATTGATTATTGGATGGGTATATGACGTATTTCTTGGGCTCTGGAGGGAACATCTAACCGTTGTCCAGGAAAGAAACCCGTTCACAACATACAAAGTAAACGCTCCTTTTGGTATGTTATTAGCCCAAACCAATACTATCTTACGCAAATTATCTGAAGACGACGAAGAAATCAACCGTCATTGTGACTTTGTTGACAGATGGCTAGAATGGAATTCGGAGCAAGAAATATGGTCGAGAACAATGTCATCTTGGAAAGAAATAGTGGGCGAGGAAGATCCGTATTTATTCCATCTCTCATCCGAAGCGAGAGAAAAATTGGAAGAAGCAGCCAAAGAAATGCAAGATTTCTAAGATATTGGGGAGATAGCTTTGGATTTCGAAAAGATAATTCAAATCGCTGAGTTAGCGGGTGAAGCAATACTTGAGATCTATAATAAGTCAGGAAACATAAGAATTGAACAGAAGGGCGACAATTCTCCCTTGACCGAAGCAGACTTAGCAGCACATAACATAATTGTTGACGAATTAAAAAAAATAGATGACACCCCCATCGTATCAGAGGAAGGAAACGAAGGAGACCCTCTTTCTTCTGATACTTGTTGGCTAGTAGACCCATTAGACGGGACAAAAGAATTTATCAAAAGAAATGGAATGTTTACAGTAAATATAGCACTAATGAGTCGCAAAAAAAATCGCTGGTCTCCTATTTTCGGTGTAGTACATGCACCGGTCAGTAAAACAACTTGGTCTGGAGGAGTAATAGCACCTTCTGAACGTAGGGGCCCTGACGGTACCGGTTTGATGATGGTAAACCCCTCCTCTCCACCTCTTCCTGTAAGATTAGTAGCCAGTGGGTCACACAGGGGCGAAAAAGATGAGTTATTTGCCCAAAAATTGGGGCATTATGACCTAGTTAGAATGGGATCTTCTTTGAAAGCGTGCATAGTCGCAGAAGGTTCGGCCGATTTGTATCCAAGATTCGGACCCACTTCTTGTTGGGACATAGCAGCCGCTCATGCAGTAGTTTCAGGAGCAGGGGGGATTGTAGTCGGGCCATCGGGAAAAAATCTTGATTATGATTTGGTCGAAAATGTATTAAATCCATATTTCCTTGTAGCTGCAGATAATCGTTGGACCACAGATTGGGTCAAATTACAGTAAATTAAATGATTTTATGCATTTTTTTCGATAAATCAAAACAGACCAAAACCCGTCGATGTGAAATAGACCTTGTCTTACGCAAACACATGTCCCACCTCGACGCTTTGGAGGCAGAAGCCATCCATATTATGAGAGAGGTCGTCGCCGAAGCGGAAAATCCAGTAATGTTATATTCTGTTGGAAAAGACTCTTCCGTAATGCTTCATTTGGCTAGAAAGGCCTTTCATCCCGGTAAAATCCCATTCCCGATAATGCACATTGATACTATGTGGAAATTTTCAGAAATGATTGATTTTAGAGACAAAACAGCAAAAGATTTGGGTGTAGATTTAATTGTCCATATTAATCCAGATGGAAAAGAAATGGGGATGAATCCGTTTATCCACGGATCTTCAAAACATACCGATGTGATGAAAACAGAAGGGCTAAAACAAGCGTTAGACAAACATCAGTTTGACGTTGCATTCGGCGGAGCAAGAAGAGACGAAGAAAAATCAAGAGCAAAAGAAAGAATCTTTTCATTCAGAACATCCAAGCACCGGTGGGACCCAAAAAATCAGAGGCCGGAACTTTGGAATTTGTATAATTCACGAAAAAACAAAGGAGAATCTATACGAGTTTTCCCATTATCAAATTGGACAGAATTAGATATATGGCAATATATTCATTTAGAAAAAATACCAATTGTGCCATTATATTTCTCTAAGGAAAGGCCAGTGGTCGAAAGAGATGGAACTTTGATATTAGTAGATGATGATAGAATTCCTTTAAATGAAGGAGAAAAACCAATGATGAAAAGTGTTAGATTTCGAACTTTGGGGTGCTATCCGTTAACAGGGGCAGTAGAATCCGAAGCTAACACATTGCCTGAAATTATCCAAGAAATGCTTCTTACTACAACCTCAGAAAGACAGGGTAGGACCATTGACCACGACTCCAATGCATCTATGGAAAAAAAGAAACAAGAGGGGTATTTCTAATGGCTCATATTAGTGAATTGATATCCAAAGACATCGATTCTTATCTGAAGTCGCACGAAGAAAAAAGCCTACTCCGATTCATTACTTGCGGATCTGTTGATGACGGAAAATCCACACTAATAGGACGTATGTTGTATGAGTCGCAGATGCTTTTTGACGACCAATTATCTGCATTAAAAAACGACTCCAAAAAAATAGGAACCCAAGGAAATGAGATAGATTTCGCATTATTAGTAGACGGCCTTGCTGCAGAGAGAGAACAAGGAATTACAATTGATGTAGCGTACAGGTTCTTTTCCACTGACAAGAGAAAATATATCGTAGCAGATACGCCCGGGCATGAAGAATATACTAGAAATATGGCAACAGGAGCATCGACTGCTGATATAGCCATCATTTTAATTGATGCAGAACAAGGAGTCCTCACACAAACAAGAAGGCATTCATTCATTGTATCGATGGTTGGCGTCAAAAAAGTATTATTGGCAGTAAACAAATTAGATTTAGTAAATTATTCTCAAGAAGTTTATGACCAAATCGTTTCAGATTACTCGAAGTTTGCAGAGGAAGCACTCGATATAGAATCAATTACTGCGGTTCCAATTTCTGCATTATTTGGTGATAACGTTGTAGAACAAAGTGAGAACACACCGTGGTATAATGGCGAAACAATCATGCAATATCTTGAGAATATTGAAGTCCGAAACCAAAGAAAGCAGGCCCCTTTCAGGATGCCAGTCCAGTGGGTAAACCGACCAAATTCGAGCTTTAGAGGATTCACAGGACTAATCGCAAGTGGCGAAACAAGAGTCGGCGACAAAATTAGATTACATCCCGGGGGCAAAGAGTCCACAATTGAAAACATAATCACGTGGGACGGCGAATTGCCAAAAGCATCAGCAGGGCAATCAGTTACGATAACATTGAACGATGAGATTGATGTTTCGAGAGGCGACATTATTGCAGCATCAAAAGACCCATGCGGAGAAGCGGACCAGTTCCAATCACGTATTTTGTGGATGAGTGACGATGCTATGATTCCAGGAAGACAATACATTCTCAAATCAAGCACACAGTCCGCATCACTAACATTGGGCAAACTAAAATATCGCATTGATGTGAATACGTTAGACCATTTACCTGCAAAAACTTTGGAGTTAAATGAAATAGGAGTTTGCAACATTTCATTAGATAAAAGAATAGCCTTCGACTCTTATGAAAACAACCAAACAATGGGGGGCTTTATTGTTATAGACAAACTCTCGAATAATACAGTAGGGATGGGGCTAATTGATTTCGCTCTTCACCGTTCTGAAAACATTCATTGGCAAAAAATGGATGTTTCTAAGGAATCAAGAGCCGATCAAAAGTCTCAAATTCCTAAGATAATATGGTTTACCGGGCTATCTGGCTCTGGCAAATCATCAATTGCAAATATTTTAGAGAAGAAATTACAATCACTGGGCAAGCATACGATTACGCTTGATGGCGATAACATCAGACACGGGCTTAATAGAGACTTAGGATTTACAGCAGCTGACCGGGTTGAGAATATTAGAAGAGTGGGAGAAGTTGCAAAACTAATGCTAAACAGCGGACTAATTTGTATAACCTCTTTCATATCCCCCTTCGAATCTGAAAGGAATATGGTGCGTTCTTTAATGTCTGAAAATGAGTTTATTGAAGTGTTTGTAGATACTCCCTTGTCTGTTTGCGAAGAAAGGGACGTCAAGGGCCTATATGCAAAAGCACGTTTAGGAAAAATTCCTAACTTCACTGGAATATCAAGCCCCTATGAGGAACCAAAAAACCCTGAAATTAGAATTGATACTACAAAAGTTTCTGCTGAAGAAGCCGCCGATCAAATAATTAATTTTATTATTGGATAATTTGAATCCCTTTTTGCGACGCCTTCTTGACAGACGACAACTTCGGCAGTTCAATGAGCGCAGTGGATAAGGCAGAATTGCAACGCATTGCGCAACAAGTCGAACTAAACCGGCAGAGAATGGAATCCATTGAGCAACAAGTCGGTCGCTTGGAACAAATAAGACTCGAACAACTTCAAACAATCGAAACATTATCCGCTATTCCTGCTAACGGAGCCAAAGGCGCCATGATTCCTTTGGGTTCAGGCGTTCAAATCGTCGCAGACATCCCTCCTAAAACAGGGGCCGTAATTGATATTGGAAGCAGAGTCCAAGCCGAAAAACCTCTAGATGAGGCGATCGATATCTTAACAAAAAGAACAGAGGAGATTCTACAATTGATGAATAAAATGAAAATTGAATTTAGCTCTATAGAAGAATCAACAATTTCATTGGCCAATGTTTTCAACGAACAAATAGCATCATTACAGGAAGAACAACCCGAAGAAATACCGGAAAAAAAGAGCGAACTGCAAGCAATACCACCAAAAAAACAGGCTAAAAAAAGAAAGCGTGGAACTGAATTAACACTTGATGATTAGAGGGATTTTATGGGACTCTTCGATCGCTTCAAGAAAAAAACAAAGGACGCGGTCGATAAAAACGAGATTACTATCGAAGAGGATTCTGCCGAAGCCGAAGAAATCCTTCAGAAAAGAGAAGAATTATTGTCGGCTATAGAAGAATCAAAAAAAACAAAACCCTCTATCGAAGACACACAAGAGCACGAATTGGAAGAAGACGAATGGGACGATTTTTCAGAAGATTTATCCAAGAATCCTTTTTCTAAAGAGAAAGACAAGAAAGCCAGAAAAATTGCACAACAAGCAGAAAAAATTGATCGAATTAAATCTATCCAAACCCCTCAAAACAAACCCATAGATCGTATGAAAACAACAACAGGTAGGGCATTGGTACCGGTTGCAAAGGACTTCGAAATAGATCTATCAGGTGCCCAAGTGACTAAAGGTGGACAAATAATTCGCGGAGGCTCAGTGTTGGACGAAATATTGTTCGAACTCGAAGAAGAATTGTTACAATCCGATATGGGGCATTCCGCAGTTATGGAGGTGATAAATACGTTAAAGGCGAATTTAATCGGTTCGCGAATCGACACACGTACTGGATTGGAATCTATAGTCGAAAAGATAGTTCGTAAATCATTACAAAATTTACTTGAGGCCGGATACTGGGATTTTGATAGAACAATCCACTCTTTTGTAACTGAAGACACCCCCGTGTCGATAATGATAGTTGGCGTTAATGGTACAGGTAAGACAACTACTACAGCCAAAATTGCACACCGCCTTAAAGAACAAGGATATTCCGTAGTTCTAGCCGCTGCAGATACATTCCGTGCAGGAGCCATAGATCAGCTTTCCACTCACGCTGAACGAATCGGTGTTAGGTGTATCAAAAGCCAAAGAGGAGGCGATTCCGCTGCAGTTTCTAGAGATGCCATAGAAAGCGCCAAAGCCAAGGGCGACGATATTGTAATAATTGATACAGCGGGAAGAATGCAAAACAAAACAAATTTAATGGAAGAACTTAGGAAAGTGCATAGAATCACTCAACCACATTTGGTGATATTTGTGGCTGACGCGTTAGCAGGGAATGATGCGGTTACACAAGCAAAAGAATTCCAAAGAATATTAAATTTTGATGGCGTTACATTATGTAAATTAGATACTGACGCCAAAGGAGGTGCTGCACTTTCTATAGCACACGCTACAGGCAGACCGATTGTTTTAGCAGGTGTAGGACAAGGCTACGAAGATCTCAAAGACTTTGATCCAGAATGGTTCCTAGACTCAATATTAGATTGACTTTCACACCGCGTCTTTCATGTATCATACCCCTTGTGTGCAGTTTGAGATGTCACGTGTAGCTCTTGTTGTAGTTGGCAATTCTATCTTGGAAGGTAGGCTAAGAAACATAATGTCTCGTAGAGGTTGGAGCACCGAAATCTGTCAAGATGGCGACAAAGCCGTCGATGAATATGTGCGTTTAAAGCCGGAATTAGTATTCCTTGTACTAGATCTACCGACAATGGATGGACATATTGCAGCACTTGAAATGAGAGAAACAGATTCTAATGCTCGTATAATATTCGTTTCTAGTAAAACAAGATTATCTAAAACACAAGACGCAGCATATTCTTCTGGTGCAGTTGCCACTCTCATTACTCCTGTGACATTTAGTGATATAGATGAAAAATGGGAAGAAATTATGGGAGATATTCCTGCCGCTCCGGGGCTTCCGGATTTAGACGCATTATATCCAGAATTAGAAGAGCCAACTCCGCCGCTTCTTCCGCCTCTCCCCGAACTCCCTCCATTGCCCGCTCTTCCTACGGTGCCCGAGCCAGTAATTGAAAAACCCAAGAAAAAACGATGGCGTAAACTGAAACTACTAATTTTATCAGTATTAATTCTTAGCTCTGCATTGGGAATAGCTCATTATTTGGAATATGTCGATTTGCAAAATTATTATGATGAGTTACTCACTATTATCAATTAGAAACGCAGGCACAGAATCGACAAAAGAACTTCCTTTTGGCGCACTGGTTACAACTTCAATTTTTACTGAAGAATCATTCAATAAAGTTTCATCATTATTCTCTAGACGATAATTAAGACGCCACCTTTTCAGCACCTCTCTCGAAAGAATAAATATGGTTAGAAGAGATATCCCAATTGCTGCAAACCAATATATGGCATAAAGAATAACTTCTTCATCTGGCCCCATTCTTCATTTACTCCTTTCAACTAGTGCATTCCAAGAAGCATTGGCATATGCCTTTGCAGCAGCCACACGATCACTTTGTCCATGTATCCCTGAACCGACAATGATGATATCTGCTCCTGCTGCTACACTATCTCTTGGATTGCCATATCTCTGACCCATTTTTCCAGCCCCACTATCTAAGTTAATACCAGGAGTCCAAATCATTTGGCTATCGCCTACCAAAGACCTCAATTGTTTTATTTCTTCAGCAGAACTTCCATTTCCAATATATCCAATTACATGAGGCGATCCTTTTCCAGTTTCAATAGTTTCTTTTGTATAATTTAGATTTAGTAGATTTCCTTGACTTGACATTTGTGCTAATAATAAAATTCCCCCAATTCGTTCTACGTCTGCCCAGCCGGCAGCTATACCATCAACAATATCTGGTCCTGAAATTCTGTGTGCAGTTACAATATCCGCCCAAGAGCGAATATCATAAATCCCTGCCATTTGATTTTGAGATATTTTTCCGATGTCTGCAAATTTTCTATCCTCAAAAAGTAGCAAATCTAATGAATCCGCCAATTCTGTTAATCTCCCCCAATCTTTCTTATTGAAATCTTTAACCATATCTACGTGAGTTTTCAAAGCCGCAATATATGGCCCCACCTCTGTAACTAAGTCTATTAAATCGGAGATAGACTCCATGTCAGCGGCTAAGCACACAAGTGATTTCTTTTTTGTAGCCACTTCCATAATACGATGGGCTAAAGGATTTGCACAATTTTCCCATCTTGAACCCCATACTGTCTGAGCCTCCATGTATTCAAACACAGACTATAGGTATGTAAATCATCGCCTATTTTTGTATCATTAAGCCTATGCTTCACACCGCTTTGTTCATTGACGAGTTGTTACGGGAACTACTCATAGGCGGCGGAACCAGATGGGCGAACTAGGATTTTTCAACTTTCAAGTTGTCACGCAAGACATAGAAGGTTTGACTGACGCCCGAGGTGAATCAATCAAAGCAATGTTAAAATCAGATTATTCCATTTCAGTAAATTCTGTAAGAGTGGTGTTGGGCTATCAGGTAAAATCTGATATTTCTAAAAAGGAAGCTGAACGTGCGATATATGATTTATTCGCAGATCCAATTATTGAATTTGGAACTCTCGACAAATCAGTAATCGACAACAAAAAATTATTTCCAAAAGCTCCAGAAATTGCAATTACTGTTGGATTTAAACCCGGCGTTACAGATAATGCCGGACAAGCAGGATTAGATGGATTGCGAACAATTTTTCCGCAAATTTCTGAACAATCACAAATTTCTACGACAATGACATATTTGTTTTGGGGGATTTCAAATGATATCTCTCCGACATGGTTGGCTAGTAAGTTACATAATCAAATGATAGAAAGAGCGAGTATTTCCGATAGAAAAGAATGCTCTATTTCAAACTGGCCTAAATTAGATTTTCCTGAGAGGCCAGTGCTTATCGAACAACCCTCAGCAACAGTCAATTTGGAAGTAAGTGACGAAGAATTAATTGAAATTAGTGAAAAAGGCCTTTTGGCTTTAAATTTAAAAGAAATGAAGGCAATACAAGCTAATTATAGAAACCCCCAAGTCCGTTCCGAAAGAAGAAAATTAGGTCTTCCAGAAAAAGCTCCAACTGATGCCGAACTCGAATGTTTGGCCCAAACCTGGTCAGAGCATTGTTGCCACAAGATATTTGCAGCAAAAATTCATCATGTAGATCTTGAAACAGGTGAAGACACATACATAGATTCTCTCTTCAAAACACACATTATGAAACCAACTTTAGATATACAATCTGATGTTGATTGGCTGCTAAGCATATTTCATGATAATTCAGGAGTTATTGCTTGGAATGATTCATGGAGTCTATGCATTAAGGCGGAGACTCATAATTCTCCGAGTGCATTAGACCCATATGGGGGAGCAATGACCGGAATCGTAGGAGTCAATAGAGATATTTTGGGGACAGGATTGGGTGCAAGGCCAATAGCCAATACAGATGTTTTTTGTTTTGGACCTCCTGATTATTCTGGTCACTTACCTGAGGGGTTATTCCACCCTTCAAGGGTATTCCGAGGAGTTCACGCAGGTGTGCGTGCAGGAGGCAATGAGTCTGGAATCCCTACAGTCAATGGCTCTATTGTTTTTGACGAAAGGTATCTAGGTAAGCCATTGGTATATTGTGGAACAGTCGGTATAATGCCTAGGAAATTACCCGATGGCCGCGAAAGTCACGACAAAACACCTCAGCCGGGCAACATCATTTACATGGTCGGTGGAAGGGTAGGCAGTGATGGAATTCACGGAGCAACATTTTCTAGTTTAGAATTGACAGAAGACAGCCCTTCTTCTGCCGTTCAGATAGGCGACCCTATAACTCAGAAGAAAATGATAGACATGGTATTGGAAGCGAGAGATTTGGGATTAATACAAGTAATCACCGATAACGGAGCAGGAGGACTATCTAGCAGTGTAGGGGAATTAGCAGAATTAACTGGCGGAGCAGATTTAGATTTGGCCGCAGTACCTTTGAAACAACCGGGGTTGAGCAAATGGGAAATACTGGTTTCTGAATCTCAAGAGAGGATGACAATCGGCATCAATCCTGAAGATTGTGAAGAATTTGAAAAACTAGCAAGATTACACGAAGTTGAAGCGACCGCAGTAGGGCAATTTACTGACTCAGGAGCATTCGTTGTACGCTATGGCGATGAAACAGTAGCTCATTTACCAATTTCATTCTTGCACGATGGTTGCCCCCAATTACAATTGGAGTCAGAGTGGAAAACTCCGAATCACGACCCAATTTCATTCCCATCAGTAGATGCTGCTGGAATGGGACAAATCTTGTCCAGATTAATGGCTAGACCCAACGTTGCTAGTAAAGAATGGTGGGTAAGATCCTATGATCACGAAGTCATTGCTCAATCAGTCATAAAACCATTTTGTGGAGTAAATCATGATGCCCCAGGAGATGCAGCAGTAATTGCACCAATTCAAGGAAAAACACAAGGTGCAGTGATTTCAAACGGAATCGTTCCGAGATATTCTGACATTGACTCATATGCTATGGCCGCAGCTAGTATCGATGAGGCATTACGAAATGCAGTATGCGTTGGTGTAGATTTAGATCTAATCGCGGGCCTTGATAATTTTTGTTGGCCAGACCCTGTAGAATCCGCAAAAACACCCGACGGACGTTACAAGTTAGCACAATTGGTGAGAGCAAACAGAGCTTTAGATGAAGTATGTAGAGCCTACAATTTACCATGTATCAGCGGCAAAGATTCTATGAAAAATGATGCTACATTAGATGGCGAAAAAATCAGCGTCCCTCCCACGCTTTTATTCAGTTTAATTGGCAATCATTCAGATGTAAGAAAGGCGGTTTCTAGCGACTTCAAACAAGTTGGAGACATGATATATCTTGTAGGAGAAACTCACCAAGAGTTGGGTGCTAGCGAATTAGCTTTCATGCTTCGTGACGAATCAAACGGAGAGAGTGGAATCGGAGGGCAAGTCCCACAAATTGATACATCTCGGAATTTATCGCTTTATCATAGTCTGACGAAAGCCATGTCAAATGAATTAGTTTCAAGCGCTCATGATTGCAGTGATGCAGGACTTGCAGCCGCGGTAGCAGAATGTTGTTTCGGTTGCGATTCAGGAGCCGATTTAGATATTTCAGAGATATTCAATGCAGATATTAATTTGGATGACTGGGGGGCTCTATTCGGGGAGAGCCTTGGTAGGATTTTAGTCAGCGTAAAACCAGAAAATTCTAAAATTTTTGAAGATGCAATGAAAGGACACGAATGTAATTATTTAGGCAAAGTCAATTCAGGCGATGAAATAAAGATTTCAAATTCAAAAGTCCCCGTGTTGACTGCTTCCATGTCTGAACTGAGAGACTCTTGGAAAGATACTTTGAATGGGGGTAGAAATTAATGATACCCAGAGTAGCAGTTCTTTCCGGTTTTGGAATTAATTGTGAAACTGAAACAATGGCAGTTTTCGAAATGGCTGGCGCTAAAGCAGATCGAGTTCATGTGAATAGATTAGTCAATGGAGAACTGGATCTAGAAGATTATCACCTCATGGCAGTACCTGGTGGCTTTTCATTCGGCGACCATTTGGGGAGTGGCAGATTAATGGGCAATAGGTTACGTTTTGGTCTCCGTGAACAAGTAAGAAATTTTGTCAAATCAGGTAAACCCGTAATCGGAATTTGCAATGGCTTCCAAGTTCTTGTCAAAATGGGATTATTACCCGGTGACGACAATGTCAGTTTAACTCAAACAGCATCCTTAGCATTGAATGATTCAGGGCATTACGAAAATCGCTGGGCAACGTTAGAGTTCGATCCCCAAAGCCATTGCATTTGGACTAAAGGATTGACAAGAATCAGGGTGCCTGTACGTCACGGCGAAGGAAAATTCGTTACAGCCGACAAAAACCTCCTCGATGTTTGGGGCAAAGCCGGACAATTAGTTGTAAAGTACGTAGATCCTTCAAGCGAATATCCATCATCAAGTGATGACATATTGCCATATCCTATTTCTCCGAATCAAAGTTGGAGAAATATTGCTGGTGTGTGTGATCCATCTGGATTAGTATTTGGTTTAATGCCACACCCTGAAGCTAATCACTCAACATGGTTAGGTGCGACTTGGACTAGAGAAGACATAGAACATGGCGAAGGAGAAGGAATGAAGATTTTCAAAAACGCTGTAAATTATGTTGTAGAAAATTTCGATAATTAAAATGAAAATCTTCTTGCAATAGATATCTATCGGCATTGTTATGACAATTCGTGATGCGACAGAAGTATTCTCGGAATGGGCTCTTAGAAATAGAGATGAAGGAATGGAAAGCGGGCATGCTAATTCAGTCAATGAAATGTTAAACATTGCAATTTCAATGCTTGAAGAACCATTTTCAGCGATAGATGTTGGTTGCGGGAATGGTTGGGTATGCCGCAAATTAGAATCAAATGATAACTGTAGTAAGGTAGTCGGTATTGACGGCTCTATTGAAATGATTAACAAGGCAAAGAAAAAGAGTACGGGCGAATTCCATTTAGCAAAACTTCCGGGGTGGAAACCTTCACAAAAGTTCGATTTAATTCATTCAATGGAATTTCTATATTATTTGAAAGACCCATTGGAAATGTTGAAAGTTTTCTTCAATGAATGGCTGAATAACAAAGGGGTGTTAATTGCAGGAGTAGATCATTATTTAGAAAACACCGCAAGTCTTGACTGGCCAGAATCTCTTAATGTACATATGACAACATTGAGTGAAGAACAATGGAGACAAGGTATGATTGATGCCGGATTCACTGACGTTGAAACGCGACGGGTAGGGCTAAAGTCAGGATTTGTGGGCACTTTAGCAATCTCTGGTCGAAAGCCTTGAATGCCCTGAACGATTTCCCAAGGCTATGACTGACCCAAACATCACGGTTCAAGAAGAAGCAACCGTAATTGAGATATTGTCATTATTGCATCCCAATGCAAAAAAGAATTCTCTTAGAAGAATGGTCGATCATGGGCGTGTAATAGCAGACGGAATCAAAGTGAATAAGGGCAATACAATAATTTCTCCGGGCACTACAATTACAGTACTTTCAAAATCAGATGGCAATGAAACTGCTGGCAAATACAAAACAACAATCCCAGAACCCGAAGTTATGTACTCGGACAAATCAGTAATAGTAGTCAATAAACCAGCGGGACTTCTTTCAGTAGCTACCGATCGGGGAGAGGCAGATACTATGTTTTCTCGTGTTTTTGCTTGGGCTTGGGAAAATGGGAAGACTAGAGCCCATCTTGTCCATAGACTAGATAGAGAAACATCAGGATGTTTGATATTTGCGCGTTCAACAGAAATACGCGATATGCTACAAGAACAGTTCAAAGACCGTTCCGTTGAACGAATATATCATGCAGTTGTTCATCGCAAACCACCTACTAATTCGGGTGTTGAAACAGGCCGTATTCAGGAAATGAAAGACAAGAGAATGAGGCTTGTTCCAGAAGGGCGCCGTGCCGGTAAATCAGCAATTACTAACTGGTGGTTAGAAGACACAGGCCCTGAACATAGTTTAATCAGAATCAAAATAGATACAGGACGTAGAGCACAAATCCGTCTTCACATGGCAAACTTGGGCTGTCCGGTAATAGGAGATACGAGACATGGATTCGGTAAAGCTAGCATCAACAGACTTTGCTTACATGCAACATCTCTCGGGTTTAAACATCCCAATGGAAAGGTAATGAAAGTCGAAAGTCCAATACCAAGACAACTAATTTCCGAATTAAAAAGACGTTTAGGATAATCATTCTTCCTCTGTGGAAATATCGATTATTTTTCTAGGCATGTATAATTTAACTAAGATAGCATTCAATATAGCAATTATTCCCATTACTGTTGCCGAAGCAATCATACCTTCCATAAATGCAAGTTGTGCATTTTCTATCAAAACAGCTCCCAACAGATTACCATTTTCTAACATCTCAGCACCGATTTGCATTGCAGCAGGAAACGACTCTAGTGGAACAGTCCCCAATTCTAAACCATCAGGGATAGTCATATTTCTTTGATAGTATTCGTTCAAAACACTACCTCCTATTGCTATACCCAATGCCCCCCCGACCTCTCTACTTGC
>CERB01072002.1_pt1 | contig 48389 bp, 40 predicted proteins | sample 356271 | NCBI WGS metagenome assembly CERB01 (sample SAMEA2621155, study PRJEB7988) | marine metagenome | isolation source: saline water (ENVO:00002010), including
ATCCCTGGATGGATTATTGCCCACTTACCTTTTGCCCCATCCATAATAGTGATCATTATCCAAATCCAATAAATCAAGAAAAGAGAGCCGCCAACTGCAACAGTTACCTCAGACGGTGCACCAAGACCTAGATCTAGCATCTCTGGTGTGGCTGTGCCTATTTCGAATGATTCGACTGTATCTGCAGGCATTGCAATAGCCCTCAAGCAATAGTAAGCCCCCATTACTGCGAGTAATCCAAGTGCTGCAAGTGCTGGCTTATCTTGGATGTTGACTCCCATCTTGAAGTCTGACATACCGTCATCAACTTCATCTTCCGCCTTCAAGAAGTAATAACCAGCAGCGTAAATCAAAGTAGTGACAGGAACTACATATTTTGGAGTCTCGGATGAGTCAAGATCGCCCCAATACATCCAGATTACAGCAGTCATTACTGAAAATCCTATAATCCCAGGTATCATGATTTTCCACATACCTTTAGCTCCTTCATTAAGAATTATGCCAGTGGATACGAATACACCAAACATCAATGCTCCATTGAAGGCTGTTTCAGGTCCTCCATTTCCATAGGAGATCATGCCGGCAACAGTTTCATTCGACATTAGAGTAAAACAACCCTCTCCTCCGATAACATAGCAGTCGGCCCATAGCATAAAATTCAGAGAATACACTAGAGTAACTAGTGCGCTTATACCGAGGCATATTTTGGCAGGTGTTGACTTAATTGCATCAAACATACTAGTGGTTTAAACAGGTAGTTAATAATCATCACGCAATCCATACCTTAGTTGATAGAATAGCACTACAACGATTACTTTAGATTAGTTAAACCACCATCAACAGGAATTACGTCGCCAGTCATCCAGTCTGGAGCACTGGTAACTAACCACTCGGCCACAGATGCAATATCATCAGGATTACCAATGCTACCAACAGGATGCATGTCCTCACTAATCTTTCTACTTTGATCACTAGTTAACAAATGAGATGAAAGAGGGGTGTCTACTAAACCTGGAGAAATCACATTAACTTGAATGCCGCGTTTTGCGTAATCAGAAGCTGCTGCTCTAGCAAGTCCCTCAACTCCCGCTTTTGCAGCAGAAATCGCAGCATGATTAGGCATACCCAATGACGCTGCTGCGGATGAGAAAAGTACTATTCGGCCACCTTTTCCTCTCATCATTATCTTTGCAGTAGCCCGTATTACATTAAACGATGTAACTAGATTTTGATTAATGGTTTCCATGAATTGGTCATGACTTGTAGCATGAAGAGGTCGAAGAAAGATTGATCCAACTGAGTTAACTACTGCATCTATTGAACCGTATCTCTCATTGATTTCTTTGGCTTTCTCTTGAACTTGTTCGGCATTAGTTGCATCAACAATTAAACTCTCAATTGAATTACCATGAGAAACCAAATCTAGAGTTTCTTGGTTTCTAGCACTAATAATTACCTTCCAACCAGCATCCAGCATACGTTTAGCAAGATTTGATCCTATACCTCCTGACCCACCAATTATCCAAATTACTTTAGTTCCAATTTCAGACATATTTCACACTCCTAATTCACCAATTTTTTGTTCTAAATTTAAACCTAGACGGAATTCTTCAAGATAAGGTCCCATTGACTCAATTAGCTTCACATCTGGATGTGTTCGAAGAACTAATCCATCTAAATACATCAAAGCACGTATAATTGGAAATGCCTCCTCGCCAAAATCAGCTCCTGCTTTCTCTACAGCAGCCTGAACTGTTTGCATCATAATTCTAGTCAGACTTTTCTCACCAACTGATTGGTTTTCAAAGCCATCATAAATTTTATTCATTTCTTTGTAATAATTCTCTAAATTTTTTGATTTAAGGGGCGAGTCAGATAAACCAAGGAGTGAATCAAAGGCTGCATCAAAGTTACCTGCAGATAAATTCTCAAAGAATTGGAAAAGTGATAAATTTACTTTAGATGGTGCATGACATATTGCACCATTATCAATAAAAACAAATTTATTATCATTATCAATAATACAATTTCCTGGATGTAAGTCGCCATGGAATGTCCCAATACCGAATAAATAGGCTCCATGTATTCTGAATAATTGTAATAGTGTTTCCCATGTAAGGGATTTTTCTTCAATACCATCTTCTAATGAGTTGCCTTCAATAAATTCAGATACTAATACATCTTTATTCGAAAGTTCAGACCAATATTTTGGAAATCTTAACAAATCCATAGGGAAATTCTTGGAAATCTCATCTTTTATTTCTTCTAATTCTCTAGCACCCCTAATTTCGTTTCGTAAATCGAGTTCGCGAGTAGTGTAGTCAGCAACATGGTTCAATAGGGCAACTGGATTTCCGACTCTTCGAAGTTTTCTGTTAAAGAATAAGAAAATTCTTAACCATCTTCTCATTCTCTCAACATCTCTTCTAAATAACTTAGAATTTTCATTTTTAATAATTTTAACAACTACTTCTTCGCCAGACTTCAGCCTTGCTCTATGAACTTGGCCAACTGATGCTGCTGCCAGAGGCAGCTTTTCTATGCTTTCAAATGCATCAAAAAAACCTTCTGGCGCTCTTGATTCAAGATTACTGAAAACATCTTCTGTTGGTATACTCGCTGCATGCTGATATAATTGTTGTAATTGTCTACATTTTTCTACGCCAATTAAATCAGATCTAAGTGCAAATATTTGTGCTAATTTAACTGATAGTAATCCTTGCTTTTGAATCCAATCCAAATCTGCCGGTTTTTTCTTCAAGATTTCACGCATGAAGAACAGGAATGTCAGTAAACGCACATATCCTAGTAAGCACTAACCAATATAATGGGTCGTATCAATCCATGACAAAATATATACTGAATCAAAGAAAATTTTAATTGATAATTATTTCATATCTAATATGGAATTTATTTGAGTCTTCTTTCATAGTTCTCTTTACCTGAATTCCATCTCTTGATTCATATCTTGACATTATTGCTCCCTCAATAATACCGTCGTCTAGAGCCCACAAAGGTAAACTTTCTTCTGAGGATTTTTGTTCTAGGTGAGCATCAATATGGAATACCGGATCAATATCATAAGTTAATTTACCTAAACCTGAAAATTCCCACCAATCCATTATTTCATTCAAGTACTCTACATCTCCTTTGATATCCTTCATAGAAAACGATAATTCTTCACCGATTCTTATTCCAACTTGTCTCAATAAGGTTTCAATATCAATACCAAAAGCAGCTAGACTCTGGACTCCTCCTGTCTCTAGTTTTTTCCTTGCCTCATTTATTTCCATACCTGCATTGAGAATTGACTCAGGGTCAAAGGGAGTATCTTCTGTTGGAAGGTCATCATTAACCTCAAGAATTTCTCTGATTCTTTCTAAAAATGAACCGCTTTCAAAAGTCAATTTCAACGGATCTACTATTCTATTTTCAGTATATCTCTTTGATGCTGAATCAAGGGGGACACCTTCTGACCAAATAGATTCAACAAGATTAGCCCATGAGTTTGAGAAATCTGGAGATTCAATTACAAGAGCGGCATCTTCTTTTCCTCTTCCAACAGGATTTTCTTCCATGTTTAGATACTGTATAGTCTCAAGATTATCCATCAAAGCACCTTGAGCTTCTAAATTATCAGTATGTCGAACTTCTATTTGCTCATGTAATTCTCCATAGAATCGTAAAGTACGTCGATCTAGTTGGCCTATTACTCGGATATTAATTCCCCTACTTGCAGCATTGTTAACTGCTGAAATGGCTGGACTTCTGCAAAGATGAAGAATACCGAATTTACCTAATAACAGGATTAAATTATTTGTAGAGTCATCTGCCATTTTTTCAATTCTTTTCATTATGTGAGTTCGTTCCTTTAATACTGCAAACTTTGGATTAATATCTGTGTCTTCTTCGAGATTATCAATAAATTTTAGAGTGTTTGGATTGACCTGAACTTCTTCATATGCCTGTTCTATTCTTTGTAATTGCAATTTTCTAATCCCAATAAGGTGTTCTACTGCCTCAGTAATAGGAGGGCAGGAAAATCTCATCGGCCTATCAGCAGTTGTTTTGACTAAACCAATAGACTGTAATTTTTCTAAAGAATTGTAAGCATCTAATCGAGTAGTTTCCAATTCTTTGGCAAGCTCACTCGCCTTAAGATTAGATTTGGAAGAAAGAACCAAAACTGCCTTAATTTCTCTCTCATTTAGACCGGCATCGCTCAAGATTACTTCCCAACTCATTAGAAATCTCTCCGTTCTGTAACGTCACTCATGGCAGCTAGTATCTTAGCAACATGGTTACGAGGTCGGAATAACCAATCATAAACGTAATGTATTTCTCTATCAGGGCCGATTACAAAAGATGATTTGGCAGGAAATTGGCCAAGATAGACTGGAACTCCATACAAGTCTGCAACAGATCTATCTGGATCAGAAAGTAAAGGGAATGGTAATTCCAATTCTTCTTTAAATTCTTTATGGTCAGACGATGTATCTTGACTAATTCCAATGATTTCAACAGGAGGAGTAAGTGAACGAAATAAATCATATTGCTCTTTGAAACTTAGACAACCTCTTTTACAAGTAGGAGACCCATCTTTAGCATAAAAGAAAATTACTTTCCACTCTCCATCTAAATCAGAGAACTTAAATTCTTTAGATTCACTATCCATCAGTGTAAAATCAGGTGCTTTCTCTCCTACTGACATTGTCATTATTCTACCTCCTTCAATATATTACACTTACTCAACATCGATTAGATGGCCCATTCGAGAACTCTTTGTTCTAAGATATTCTTTATTTTCATCAGAAAGACCAGTGATGTGCGAAACTCTATCTGAAACTTTAATTCCATTTTCAACTAGACCTTGAATCTTAAGAGGATTATTAGTCATAAGACGAACATGGGTTATTCCTTTTTCTTTCAACATTTTTGCAGCAATGGAATAATCTCTTGCATCACCTGGATGGCCCAAAGCAAGATTAGCATCCAGTGTATCATAACCTTTGTCTTGTAGAGCATAAGCTTGTATCTTAGATTCTAAACCAATCCCTCTTCCTTCTTGTCTCAAGTAAACAATTGCTCCGGCACCTTCTTCTTGAATTAATTTCATTGATTTTTTGAGTTGTGGGCCACAATCACATTTCATTGATCCAAAAGCATCTCCTGTTAGACATTCAGAATGAATACGTATGAGAGGGTTCTCAGCTTCTTCGAAGCCATCGACATACAACAAAGCATGTTCCATTCCATCAGCATCGGGTGTAACTGAAACTCTAAAGTTACCACTCTCAGTTGGCAAATAGGCATCTGATTTCACGTCTCTTACTTCGATATCCTGTAACTTTCTTGTTTGGATTGTCATAGGCACGCCTGGTCATAATCACTTATGAAGTAATGTTTGGATATGTCGTTTTTTGAAAACACTTGGTTATATGCTATCAAGTTGGTGAAAGGTGTGATGTACCAGTTGTACTCTTCATCGAATCTCACGGATTCGCGTGTTAGAACGATGAATAAACATCCAATTAGTAAAAGTGGAAAATTTATACTTTATTGGATGACATCTTGTAGAAGATTTGCATATAATGCATCACTTCAACATGCAGTCTCGTTGTCAAATTTATTGAATAAACCCATTCTAGTAGTAGAAGCAGTTTCTATAACTCACAAATTTGCTAACGATAGAATATTATCTTTTATGGTACAGGGAATCATGGATAATATCATTGATTTTAGTGAAAAATCAGTTTCTTACATACCTTGGGTTGAAATTAAGCAAAAAGCTGGGAGTAAAATGCTAGCATCTCTAGCTGAAGAATCTACTTGTGTTGTGATAGATGACTATCCGACATATACGCCTAGTAAGATTAGGGACGCTGCTGCTAAAAATCTACAAGTTCGTGTTGATGCAGTAGATTCAAATGGTATTTTTCCTATGAAATGGGCTGAAAAAGAGTTTACTACAGCATATTCATTCAGAAAATATGTCCAAAAAAATCTTCTAGATGCTTTCCAAACTATCCCTTCAAAAGATCCTACTGAACACAAAAATCGAAATATAACGGTAAGCGAAGAAATTATTTCTGATCTGAAAAAGAACATAGGTTTTGAATCAACTCCGCTAGAATGGTTATGGAGAGTTTCTGAAGGAGGAGATGTTGGCAATCAAGCAATGGAAGAGTTTCCAATAGACCATACAGTCCCTGCAGTTACTTCCAAAGGTGGAGTTAATGAAGCAAGAATTCGCTTACAAAAATTTCTAAATTATAGATTAAATAAATACAGCACAAATAGAAATGATCCTGATAAACCCGCAGTAAGTGGACTTTCGCCTTGGCTTCATTTTGGCCATATTTCTTCATACGAAATAATTCATAATGTCTTAAGAAAAGAGAACTGGAATCCAAACTCATTGAATCATGAAGACACTGGTAAAGGTACAAGAACAGGATGGTGGGGTGTTTCAGAATCTTCATCATCATTCTTGGATCAGATTATTACTTGGAGAGAACTAGGATTTAATTTTGCATATAATAGAGATGACCATGCAACTGTTGAGACTATACCTAATTGGGCAAAATTATCCATGAAAGAACATATCAATGATGATAGAACCATATATTCACTTACCGAATTAGAAAGAGCAGAGACTCACGATGAAATCTGGAATGCAGCACAAAGAGAATTGCTGAGAACTGGACAAATGCATAATTACATGAGAATGTTATGGGGAAAGAAAATTCTTGAATGGTCTCCAAGTCCAGAAATTGCTGCAGAAAATATGATTTACATTAATGATAAATGGGCTCTCGATGGCAGAGACCCGAATTCATACACAGGCATATTCTGGGTACTTGGAAGACATGACAGAGCATGGGGTCCTGAAAGGCCAATATTTGGAAAAGTCAGATATATGTCTTCAGAATCTGCTTACAGAAAATTAAAATTAAAAAATTATCTTCAAAAATATGCAAAGGATGAAAATATAACGTTGGCAAAATACGGGTGATATGGTGACTAATTATAAACATGAAACTGTTGTAGAGGCAGATATAGAATCAACTTTTGATTGGTTCGAACATGAAGGTTCTTTCAGAAGATTGATGCCACCATGGGAAGTTGCTGAAGAAGTGAGGGCAGATGAGTCTCTTGAGGTTGGATCTCAGAGAGTTTTTAAATTTCCAGCACCAGGTTTACCATTTGTGAATATGACTTGGGTGGCAGAGCATACTGGTTACGATAAGCCTAATTATTTCGCAGATACTATGGTAAAGGGCCCTTTTTGGAAATGGGATCATGATCACTATTTGACTGAAAAAGAGGGGGTGACAACTGTTGTTGATGATGTTACATACAGTGTACCATTTGGCTCACTTGGTATGTTCGTCGACAAAATTCTTGGAGGGGCTTTAGTAACAAAAAGAATCTCTTCTATGTTCAAAGCAAGAGAGCTTAGATTACAAAGAGATATGCGTGAACACAAGAAATACTCAAATGAATCTAGAAAAAGAATTTTAATCGCTGGTTCATCTGGATTAATAGGCACACAGCTAGTTGCTTTCTTAGATACTGGAGGGCATGATGTATGGAGACTTGTTCGAAGACCGATTAAAGAAGGTGCTAAAGAACTCACTTGGATGCCAGATAAAGGAATTCTAAATCCCGAGGATATAGAAGGTTTTGACGTGATCATACATCTAGGAGGGGCTGGTATTGGTGACAAAAGATGGAGTAAAAAAAGAAAAGCTTTGATTGTCAATTCTCGAAAAGATAGTACAACACTACTTTCTGACACAATGAGTAAATTAAAGAAAAAACCTGAAGCATTTATTGTAGCGAGTGCTATAGGCTACTATGGTAATCGAGGAGATGAAGAGTTGACTGAAGAAAGTGAGCCAGGGCAAGGCTTCTTGACTGAAACAGTAATTCAATGGGAATCATATGCTGATTCAGCAAGAAAGGCAGGTATCAGAGTCATAAATACAAGGAATGGTATTGTACTAGCTGCTACCGGTGGGGCTCTAGGGCGTATGTTACTCCCCTGGAAAATGGGAGGAGGAGGGCCTCTTGCAGGAGGAAAGCAATGGATGTCATGGATTTCTCTTGATGATGAAATATATGCAATTCATCATCTGATGATGAATCGTGATTGTGAAGGGGCCTACAATTTGACTGCCCCCAATCCTTGTATACAGAAAGTTTTCTCGAAAACTCTTGGCAAAGTACTGAGGCGTCCTGCAATCGCACCAATACCTGGTATTTCTATGAAAATTCTATTTGGCGAGCTCGCTCAACCACTTCTAATTGAGGGGCAAAAAGTCTTACCAAGTAGATTAGAAAAATCAGGTTATGAGTTCACTCATGAGACTCTTGAAGATGCTCTGAGAGATTCATTAGGTAAGTGGAGATAATTTAATGAAAGATGCTCATGAATATTTATTAGACACTAAATTTCCACAGTTTAATCTATATGATGATGAGGAAAAAATTGTCACGGAACAAGATATTAGTGGGAAATGGAATGTGATCTTCTTTTATCCAAAAGATGATTCTCCAGGTTGCACGATACAATCCTGTTCATTCAGAGACAAATATGAAGAATTTAATAATCTTGGAGTACAGATCTTTGGAGTTTCTGGCGATTCAGTATCCTCGCATAAAAAATTCAAAGAGAAATATAAACTTCAGTATCCTCTTTGGAGTGACAAAGGAGGGAAACTTGCAAAAGATTTGATGTTGAAAAAAAGTTTAGGAATTCTTAGTGCGAGAATAACATTAATTGTTAATCCTCAAGGAATAATAACATATGTCTATACTAGTCAAATAGGAGTTTCAGGACATGTAAGAAAAGCACTCAAGGAAATCAAATCTCAAATTTAAATAATCCGGATTCGGAAACCTTCTAATTGTCAAGATATAGGTATTTTTGTTATCTTCTATTACACTAGTTGAAGTAGTATAAGCATTGCGTAGGTAATATGGCTCAAGGTACAGTCAAGTGGTTTAACAAAAAAAAGGGATTTGGATTCATCGAACAAGAGGATGGGGAGGACTTATTCGTCCATTATACTCAAGTTGAGGGAGAAATAAAAGATGGAGATTCTGTAGAATTCGAAGTCGGAGAAGGTCCAAAAGGCCCTAATGCAATTAACGTCTCAAAAACTGAATGATTTAGTTAATTTCTGAATAATAATCAATAGCTGCTTCTTCAATATCTTTACAGGCTTTTGATTCATCAATTGTAAGAGTTTTACCATCACGGCGTAAAGCTTCTCCTCCTACAAAAACATCTAACACTTCTCCTCCAGAATATATGGTGTTAGCAAGAATCCTACGACTATCTCGACCAATGGGTCTCATACGAATATCATCAAGATTCCATGTAATCCAATCAGTTGATCCTTTAGTTGCTAATTTCCAAGTTTCAATAGGATCTAAAATGCTTGCATCCCAATGGTCGTGTCTTTGAACTAAACTAGCGGCCTTAGATTCTGCACGCATGTCGAGACTATTATTACTTGCAGCTCCATCAGTACCTAAACGAACATCGACACCTGCTTCTTTCATAGCAGGGTATGAAAGAGTTCCTCCACAAGCTAATTTTTGGTTAGATGTTGGACAATGTACTGCATGTGCCTCATATTTTGCTAATATTCTCATTTCTTTTTTTGTAACCCATCCACAATGAGCACAAACAGTATTCCCATCTGAAAAGAAATCTAGCGATTCAAGATATTCAATTGGATACATTCCAGTCAATGAGTGACAATCTGCAACTTCTTTACGAGTCTCAGAAGTATGAATACTCAACTTACAATTAGTTTCTTTGGAAACTTCGGATGCTTTTCTTAAAGTCTCCTCACTACAAACATAGACAGAATGGGCGCCTATCCCATATGATATCCTATCTGGACGTGATGAACCATTTTTTATTAAATTCTGCATATGTTTCAAAGCATCTCCAGAACCTGGTTTGAAATTGGGGGTTAAACCATCAGTAATTGGGCCACACAATTCTGCTCTTAGACCAGATTTAGCTAGAGTTTCTCCAATTATTTCAGTATGGAAATACATATCACAAGCAAAGGTAGTACCTGTAGATATTAATTCTGCTGCTGCTGCACGGGTACCAATTTCAACAAATTCTGGTGTAAGGAACTTTTCTGCAGGAAATATTGATTTTTCTAACCACTCCATTAATGGAAGCCCTTCTCCCATTCCTCTGTTTAGAACCATAGGCAGGTGTGTGTGCCAATTCTGGAATGAACGAGTAATTAGGCGCATTGAACCATCAATCACTTCTATGACATCTTCATCTCCATTACTTTGAGAAAAACTACCATCTTCATGAAGTAAAAAATTACCATATTTGACTATGCCGTCGTGATCTATTAATCGAGTATTTTCCACTCTTCTAACACCAACCTCAGATAAGCCCATGATTCATCCAAGAGGTCATTTACCGTCAATCTTTGGTTTAAAGAAAGTAACAATTAGTGAAATGATAACATGGTAGTCCATACATATTTATCTTAAGTATACTAGAGAGAATTATGGGTGGCTTTGGAGAGATCGGTTTCTCTGGCAAGTTACGCCCCTCACAATTAGCTTCTTCTGATATAATTCGTAAACAATTAGAAGCAGGTGAAAAAAATCTGCATATTGTAGCACCTCCGGGTTCGGGTAAGACAGTTCTTGGCTTGTATACATGGTCAGATCTTGTAAGATTGCCAACTCTTGTTTTAAGTCCTAACTCTGCAATTCAAGCACAGTGGGTTGCTAGAGCTAAAGAATTATTCAATTTGGACGGTAAGGAAGAACAAATTCTTACAAATACAAATTCTCCAGGACTGCTAACTTCTCTAACATATCAATCAGTTACTCTTCCGAAACGAGCAGATGAAAATCTAGATGCGGCTGCTATGGAAATATGGATAAACAAACTAATTTCAGAAAATGAAGCAGATAATGTGGAAACTGCCAGAGCTTGGATAAAAGACTTAGAAGATAATAATAAGGATTATTTTACTGAAAGATTCAGTTCTTATCGGAAACAAGTTAGAGATGATTTTGCTAGTCATGGAAATGCATTATGGGTATTGCATGAATCTTCAAAAAAGAATCTAGAGAACCTTGCAAAAACTGGAATTGGGATGATTATTCTTGATGAATGCCATCATCTACTTGGGCACTGGGGGAGAGTCCTAAGTGAAATAAGAGAGTATTTTGGAAATCCAATTGTTTTGGGGCTTACAGCTACTCCTCCAGATATAGGGGCTGTGAGTATTGATGATGGTGAAAGATACAAAGAATTTTTTGGAGAAGTCGATTATGAAGTACCTGTTCCTGCATTGGTTAGAGATTCTAATTTGTCTCCTTATCAAGACCTGGCTTATTTTGTAAGACCAAATCCTGAAGAGTTACTATATATCGCTAATGTTGATAAAGAATTTGAAGAATTAATTGAAGAAATTAGTAATGGCCCTGAAGACACTAGTAACCGTACACCAAAATTAGATATTTGGTTAACTGAGGTGTTGAGTAAATTATTACTTCCGAGTGGCCCGGTAAAAAATTGGACTGCTTTTGTTAAAAGGGATGAAAACTTGGCTAATTCTGCTAGACTTTATCTCCTTTACAAAGAAATAGAATTGCCGGAAGATGTACCATACCCTGAACAAAAATTAATCGATATGGATTTAACAAAAAACCAGGTTATGATTACTTTATTGGACCGTTATATTAGGCACGGCCTTCTTCGTTCAAGAAATAAGAAAGACCATGAATTAGCAGAAGTAGCTATTCAAAGATTAAGGATGTTAGGACATCAAATTACTGAAACCGGCATGAGACCATGTGCGTCACCTGTTGGACGTGTAATGGCATATGCGTCTGCAAAATATGATGCTTTAAGAGAAGTCTTAACTGCAGAAATGCAAGCTCTGGGATCCGACATTAGGGCAGTAATTGTTACCGACTTTGAGAAAACTTCTGCTACAGCTCTAGTTGAGGGAGTATTGGATAAAAATGCAGGAGGGGCTATTGCAGCATTTCGTGCACTTCTGATGGATGAGGCAACGGATAGGCTTAACCCTGTTCTGATGACTGGCTCTACCGTATTAGTAGATGATGATCTGTGTAAAATAATAATACCTAAATTTGAAGAATGGATTAAAGAAAATGATTTAGATATAAAAATCGAATATTCCGAAAAAGAAGGTTATAATGAAATTAGAGGACGAGGGAGTCAATGGAAGCCTAGATACTATACTGAAATGATTACTGAATTATTTCAAGAAGGAGTGACAAAATGCCTAGTAGGGACCAGAGGACTACTTGGAGAAGGTTGGGATGCTAGCAGAATTAATGTTCTAATTGATCTGACAACAGTAACAACCAGTATGAGTATTAATCAATTGAGAGGACGGTCATTTAGACTTGATAAAAAGAATCCTAAAAAGGTGGCAAATAATTGGGATATTGTATGCTTAGCAGAAGAATTCAGCAAAGGATTTGATGATTATCATCGTTTTAAGAGAAAACATTCGAGACTTTATGGAGTGTGTGATGATGGTGCGATTGAGAAGGGAGTAGGGCATGTACATGCGGCATTCACTGAAGCGAGGCCCGAGGGAATCTCTGAAACTTTGGATGTCTTCAATGATGAAATGATTCGTAGAGCCAGAAATAGGGAAAGAACAAGAGAACTATGGAGAATTGGTGAACCATTTAATGCGGAGCCAAAAGAAGCAATAGAAATGAAAATGAAACAAGGTTTTTCAGGTGGATGGCCCATATTAAGTACTGCATTTCAAAGACCTGAGTGGAATGATGAATCATTAGTACTTGCAATAGCAACGGCTGTTTCTGGTGCATTGAGAGAAACTGGAAATTTGAACACAAATCCTACTATTGCATCAGGAGATAGAGGAGGAGGTTGGATGAGGGCATACCTTGAAGACGCTTCAGAAGAAGATTCGAAAATATTTACAGAAGCCATGGAACAAGTACTAGGGCCACTAGATAATCCAAGATATATGATCCCAAGACAAGTAAAGATAATTAGTGATACTTGGGTTAGTAAATTACTTCCTGAAGTAATTGCAAAATATTTTAGAACAAAGAAAAAAAGGCTCGTAATGTTCCATTCTGTACCCAAGAAGTTAGCTCAAAATAAAGAAGATGCTGCAATCTTTCAAAAATATTGGAATTTTGAAGTTAGTCCGGGAGAAGTAGTATATGGTTACAGTAAAGATGGTAGAGAACAGGTGCGTTGGGCAGTACAACAGAACCTTTCACCAAGAGGCGATTTTCATAGTAAAAGTGTATTTACTTAATTTGGGATTCACAGTATTTGCAGTCAATTCCTGTTCCTTTATGCGCATCACAATATCTTTTCCTACAGGTAAAACATCTAAAGTCAAAAGCACTAACCTCCTTAGTACAATCTACTTCGCCACAAATGTCTATACTTTTAGGAATCGGAACTGAGGACTTAGGGGTTGTAGAATTATCATTGGATTCTACATTCCACCAATTTACTTCTTCTGATTTATTCGTAGATTCTGAACTGGAACCTAACTTCAATGTATTAATTACATAAGGATGATTGAAAAAATTCTTTGAATGATTTGGATGAACTACCCATATTATATCATTGAGTTTTTTTATGCCTTCATCAACAGATGATATAGGCCCTATTTTAGCGATTAAATGATTATAATCTCTTTCCATATTTTTGGTTAATTTACGTTGGGGGTCTCTACGAGGATATTCAGGGTACCGCCTTCGACGAAAATTTGGACCACGATTAGGACGAGACTGATGGCCATAACGAGCTTTAGGATTTGGAGCTGTTGCGGTATGGATAGCTTTTCTGATTTTATCAAAAAAACCCATTTTCAAGCCTCCTTTGTTATTTTGGTCATGGCGCTGTCCCGGCGCCATGACCTATGGGTTCTGGTTAAGGTTAGATGCGTAGCATCACTAGTCACTGCCGTAAGGCTCCTCCTTTGGGACAAAACGTCGACAATAAACAAGGAAATAAACTCAACGCCGGATTACAACTCTTATTGGCACTTTATCGCTGCCTGAAATCTCTCCTGGATGCTCCCGGATAGGTAGGCCCAAACGAGAACATGCCTCAAGATGAGGTGCTGACCAAGGGTGTAAACATCCCTCTGCAAACTCGTATCCAAGAACTGCAACTGGTTCAATCTCACCCTCCCAATCTTCTCCAACCAATCTTCCTGAAATTCTGGTCCAACTATGATCCATGTGACGTGTTTCATAAACAAGATTTTTGAAATCCTTTTGAGTAAAATTGCTAAGTAAGAAGTCTCTAGGAATCGCTCTTGGAATAATTGCTAAAACCCTCTCATGATCATGAAAATAAGCAATTGGGCCTAATTTCAGTTCACAAAATAACTCTTGTGATTTCTCTATAGATGTACGAATATCTCCCCATTTCCTAGGTAACCATGATACAAAAGCAGAACGATCTTTTGTACCAGAAACATGGCTACTTAATTCTAAACTAGTATGTTGTGGGTGATGTACAACTTTATTTTTCATTAATTTAAAATTCGTTTGAGGAAAAGAGATTTTAGGAATTCTAATTGGTGGTCTTTTAGGAATTTTAATTGCGGATTTGTGTCTAGGAATCTTATTTATCCATTCTTTCACAGATAATTCAATCCATTCCTCCCTAAGAATTGTACAAATCCATCCAGTCTTACCATGAACAGTTCCAGGTAAACGAATGATACGTCTAGTGTCTGCTGTTACAACCTTATCAACAGGATGTCCGGCTTCAATCACTTGATCCAAAAGTCGCTTACGTTGAGATTTTACTTTCTCTTCTCTTATTACAGGGTCTGGTTCTGAAAATGGAGCTCTATTTGGGTCGTCTGCAATAATATGAAAGCCTTTACTTCCTGAAAATGTGATATGCCTAATTTTGATATCAGTATTAGCAACTAACCAGTTTCTTAGTTCCAAAGTCGCCTTTCTTGCTTCTTCTAGACGAATAAGGCAAAATGGCCTAATATCAATATCAAAAACTACAAAATGATCTAAAAGTATTGGCGAAGGTCTTTTTTTATCTTTGATTCGAGGAAGATTTACAGGATTAAGCCATGAAGATGTTGAAACATAAACATCTGTAGGCATTGAGTTAGAAAATAATTCAATTAATTTCTTTGAAGAAGATATCCGTCTGTCTGATGTGACCCAAGGACCCTTTAATGACTTCCATCGAAACTGATGCATGGAGGATTTATTGAGCCAAGAAATGTCTATCTCGTTATCATTATAGTAAGAAGAAAGTTCTTCATCGGACCATTTGATAACACTACTCACGTTGCTAGGGACAAGTATATGGTCTTTGATTAATTGCTTATTTTTACAGATGTTAGTTTAAAATCTTGAAATACAAAATTAATCAAGGATGGAAAAAGAAAGCTAAACCAAGGACTGTATATGTTGATAGTAACATCAATCCTTCCAACCAATTTGACTTACCATCAGCCGCAATCAGGTTAGCAATTGATACCGCAAGGAATACAGCAATTGTTTCAAGAAGTCCAAATTCAAAAGTCAATGGCACTCCTAAAATCCAAGCAACAATTATCATCAAAGGTGCTACGAATACAGCAATTTGAGTAGATGAACCGATGGATATTGCAAATGATAAATCCATCTTATTTTTTGCAGCTACGGATACAGCAGTAAAATGTTCTGCAGCATTACCAAACAAAGGAAGAAGGATTACTCCAATGAAAATATATGGAAGATGATATTGCTCAGCAGCGGATTCCACAGAATGAACCAATACTTCGGCCATCCATGAAACTAGTATTGTGGCTAAGATTAGTAAAAATATAGCGTCTTTTTGATCCATTTCTGGCTCTTCATGATGCACGTTTTCAGTGGCGAATAAATGAGAATGGGTCTTCAATTGGAATAAAAGAAATAATCCATATATTGCTAAAAGAATTATTGCAGCAGCATGAGATAACTTTTCCACACCATCATCGCCGGCAGTTCCTTCAACTGTAAAATTGAATACTGTAGGAATTATCAGTACTATTACTGCAAGTAATAATAATGAACTATTGGAGCTGACTTGTGTTTCTGAAAAACTCTGCTCTGAGTGGTGCATACCGCCCCAAACAAATGAAAGTCCCATTACCAGTAATAAATTACCGAGAATACTACCAATAAGACTTGCTTGGACTAAATGAATCATGTTTGCTGCTGTTTCAGGAGATGTAGTAGTGGAGGCAGCATAAAGTGCTAATAATGCAAGAATCATTTCAGCAGCATTACCAAAAGTTGCATTTAACAAACCTCCAACAGATTCTGAGGTCCTTAATGCAATTTCTTCAGTAGCTTTGCCCATAAGAAAAGCTAGTGGCATTATAGCAATCATTGAAGTTATGAAAGAAATATTTGGGTCATGAGCAATATAATTGAAGTAAACGGTTAGGGGAACAGCAATTAATAAAATATTCAATTTACTTACTCTAGGATCAAAGGCTTTGGCGATGCTCGTAAGGTTAACCATCATACCTCGCGAGAGAACTAATGAAGTCAATGTTACGCCTGCAAAAGGGAGGATTCATTCGTTAAAGCAATTCCCAACAAATATGCGAGGAGGTTGTAGGGTAGCACTTAGCGGCACACCAGGAACAGGTAAAACTACAGTTTCAACAATACTGAAGAGTGAGGGATTCACGGTATTGTCTTTAGAAAAAATAGCAGAAAAACATGGTTGTTTAGGAGATCTTGATATTTCAGATGATTCCAAAGAAATAGATATAGAATTACTAATCTCAAAATTAAAAGATGAGTGGAATAATACGCCCGAGAATATTACTATAATTGATGGGCATCTTTCACATTTATTGCCCTGTGATCAAACAATAATTCTACGTTGTAAGCCAGACATATTAGAAGCAAGACTCGAAAAAAGAGGTTATTCGAAAGAAAAAATACAAGGAAATGTTGAGTGGGAATTAATTGGTGGCCCATGGAATGACAATGAAGAGGATAATAATTGGTTCGAGTTAGATACCACGGAGCAAAATCAAAATACCATTAAAGAGCGAATTATTGAATGGATAGCAGATGACTTCAAACCAACTGCTGTTAACACAGATATAGACTGGATTGCAACAATGGAGGAGTAATATGTTAGAAAAAATGAGAGAAAAATGGACAAAAGCGATACAGCCAATTGTAATTAAATTGGGAGATTTAGATCCTTCGGTTTTAACTTGGACTTCTTTGTTAGTATCAATAATAGGATTCTATATGTTAACTATTGCAGAGATGAATACTAATGGTTCGATAATGATAATAGTAGCAGTAATACTAGTTCTAGTTGCAGGAGTTCTAGATGCACTTGATGGGGCCTTGGCAAGACATCAAGGTACAGATGGACCATATGGAGATTTTTTGGATCATACAATTGATAGGATTGTAGATGTTGGCTTACTAATTGCTATAGGAATGAATGCCGCTTTTGTAAGTAATATGAATGCAGGTCTTGCAGCAGGATTACTGACTCTATTAGGATCATATATGGGAACACAAGCTCAATCTGTTGGATTGGATAGAATATATGGAGGATTTTCTCGAGCTGACCGTATGATTATTACACTTCTAGGATTGTTAATGGCTGCTATACAAGCTTATACCGGAGGAGCAGGTATTGATGTTACTAGTTACCATGAATACTTACAGTATATTTTACTAGGTAACGATGAGTTAAATGGAATGACTGGAGCATTAGCAATCTCTGCTTGGGGTGGAATTTATACATTTATTGTAAGATTTAATAGTACAAGAAGTCAGTTGTTAGAATTATGATTCGTAATTTGTATTATCTAACAAAATAGGAACTATACTCATTAAAATAAGGGTAATGGTTATCCTCTGTACAATCCGCCTGAGGCTCGTGAAGAGTATCATCGACCGTGTTTTGGAACTTCAAGAAGATGAAGGAATACCTTCTGCACCTGTAGATACTGAGAGTGATTCAGAGCTTGTTAAACTACTATCATCATTACAACCAAGGATACGAGTTTTTGGTTGTGGTGGTTGTGGATCTAATACGGTGGCAAGATTGGAACAAGAAGGATTATTCGATGATACTTATGTAAGGGGAATGGCAATCAATACAGATGCCCAACATCTACTTAGAGTAGGTGTGGAAAATAAAGTTCTAATCGGTAGAACTGCTCGTGGAAGAGGAGCTGGCGGTGATCCCGAAAAAGGAGAGCAGGCGGCTTATGAATCGGAAATCTCTCTAAAAAAGGAAGTAGATGATTGTGATTTAGCATTCATAACAGCAGGATTAGGTGGAGGGACAGGAACTGGTTCGGCTCATGTAGTTGCTAGACTAGCAAAAACTGCAGGTGCACTAACTATAGCAGTTGTATCATATCCATTTCTTTCAGAAGGAGCTCTGAGGAGGCAAAATGCAGAATGGGGCCTTGAAAGATTGAGAGAAGTTTGTGACACTGTAGTAGTATTGCCCAATGAAAGATTGTTAGAAGTTGAAGGGGTAAGAGATCTACCGCTAGATGCTGCTTTCAGAGTAGCTGATGAATTACTTATGAGATCAATTTCAGGAGTTTCTGAAATGATTGCAAAGGAAGGCATAGTAAATCTTGATTTCCAAGATTTACGCTCTGTAATGGAAAATGGAGGAGGAGTGGCTATGATTGGTCTAGGAGAAGCTAATGGTCCCGATCGGGCAGAAAAGGCAACTGAAGAGGCTCTTCATTCTCCATTATTAGATATTGACATCTCAGATGCCAGAGGTGCTCTGATTAACGTAGTTGGCGGCCCAGGTCTATCTTTAGGAGATACTGAGAAATGTGCAAAAATTATACGCGATAGAATCAATCCTTATGCCAGAATAATTCTAGGTGCAACCACAGATCAAGAAATGGGTGATGAAATACGTGTACTGCTAGTATTAACTGGAGTGAAATCTGAACAAATTCATGGTGCGGCTTTGCATACTCAAATGCGGAATTTAAAAACAAGAACTGTAGAATTTATTAATTAATATTAACCAAACTTACCCAAGATAAATTCCAATGGGTCTCCCGACGTGCTTAAATGAGGTCGGTCGGTCGCCGAGGCACTTTAGAGGGAAAGGCATGGCTGTAGAGAACTCAAACGTTAGTGTAGTCGAGGAGAAAGTCCAAGACTGGCAAGATGAGATTGAAAGCCGTGTTCGTGGCCTTCAGACCGGTTCTTATGCAAGAATTTTGAAGATGGCTAGGAAACCTTCCAAAGAAGAGTTTCGTCAAACAGTAATTGTTTGTGGAATAGGAATGTTTGTACTTGGAGGAATTGGATTTCTTATGCTTTATTTGATGGATAATCTACTTCCTTCATTCTTTGATTGGTTGACGAAATAAATAGAGAGTGATTTTTATGTCTGACGCATTTACAGTATTTATCCGCCATGAAGAAAAAGTTCTACTTATGCAAAGGGCGGACGAAGTTTCTGATTTACCTGGTGCTTGGGATGGAGTCTATGGCTATGGAGATCATAACGACTTAGATGCTGTAGTTTCAAGAATTGTCGAATCAACTGGGATTGCGGCTGACAAATTACAACATGTAAGAACAGGGAAATCTAGGGGAATTGCAATGGGTAATTCACTACTAGAAGTTACTCCTATTTTATTTATTTCGGAAAGTAATAATGTTACTCCTAAAACCTTGTACAAAAACTCAGAATGGGTAGATCCAGGTATGATTGGTAAGAAAGAATACTCCACTCCAAGTCTTAGAGACATGTATGGTGATGTCGCCTCTTTCCTGTATATTCTTAAAACCAGTATTGGACAAGAACAAAATGTTGCAAAAGAGATTCAAGCAAGACTCTCTGGAAGTGGTTCACTAATGGATATTCAAGATGAGATATACGGTGTATTGAGCCCTAACTACATGAAAGGATATATTTTTGTTGAAGCTTCTGCATTCCATCATGTTGAGAAACTAATTGGTAGGGCTGGAGTTTCAACCACCCCTATAAAAAATTGTAGAAAGGTTTTGGATGGTGAGTCTCCTCTTGAAGATGTTCTTCCATACTTAGAGCCAAAGGCAGCTACTACAGGAATCGAAGAAGGTTGTATCGTGGAAATTCATGGTGGAGCATTCAGAGGTCAATCAGCACGTGTTATTCGTGTTACTGAGTCAAAAGAAGAAGTTACTGTTGAGTTATTCGAAGCTGCAGTTCCTGTAGCATTAACAGTTAGAGCTGACCAAGTAAGAGTTACACAACGTGTAGAATAATCAAACATAGGAGATCAAAGACCAACGCAACACGCTCAAATAGTGAAGGTAGGTCGGCGAGACACAATTAAAGGAGGTCATACACATGTCAGCGCGTAATGAAACACCACACAAAGTTGTTCAAGCGTTAGGTAAAAAGAAGTGTAATGGTTCTTGGGAGGAGGCATCTGAAAATTTGACTATGGATCAAATTAAGAAAATTGCTACTGAACAAGAAGATCGACTAACAGGTGCGAATCTGTATGCAAGATGCCGTGAGGTTATGGGAACTTGTGTTGCAATGAGAGTAAATGTAGAAGGTTATGCACCTAAAGAAGCACTCGATAGAATGAGTAAGGGGGAATTCAGCGAACACTTTAGCTGAGTTATCACGAATTGTGGGAGAGGGAAACCTCGCTGACCACGGAGGTGAAAAAAATGCAAGAAAATATCCAGAACGCTATTCAACAAGCAATAGAGAATGCCCCTGAACGTAAGTTCGTAGAATCCTTTGAGATGGCAATCACACTCAAAGATGTCGATTTGAAGAATCCTGTAAATCGTATTCAAGAAGAAGTTCGTTTACCCTCCGGAAGAGGGAAGGAGGTGCGTATAGCAATGTTTGCAGGTAGTGAAATGGCAACTAAAGCACGCGCTGCTGGCATCAGCGTAATTGACCCTGCAACTATCGAAGACCTAGGTGGAAACAGACAACAAGCTCGTAAAATGGCTAAACAATATGATTTCTTCTTATCAGAAATCCCACATATGGGGACTGTTGGAAGATATCTCGGTGTAGTTCTAGGTCCTCGTGGTAAAATGCCTCGGCCAGTTCCTCCAACTCTAGACCCTGCAATGATTGCTAATGGTCTACAGAGTACAACAATAGTAAGATCAAGAGATAAAGTAACTTTTCACACAGCATTTGGTTCCCGGGAACAAGGTATGGATGAATTAACTGCTAATGCTATGGCAATTTGGACTAGAGTGACTAGTAAGTTAGAGCGTGGTGCAGGAAATATTCGTTCTTGTTATGTTAAAACTTCAATGGGGCCATCGATAAAGGTAGAGGTGGTTGAATGATTATTCCTAAGATTGCCCCGTGGAAAAAGGATCGAGTTCAAGAGTTGACAGATGTTTTAAATTCTGATGGAGTTGTTGGGATTGTTGATGTTGGCGGAGTTCCTGCTGGAAACATGTTAGACATGAGAAGTAATCTAAGAGATTCAATGAAAATTACTATGGCTAAGAAAACATTGATTAGATTAGCATGGGAAAATTCTGGAAGAAATAGTGAAGAGTTAGAAACTCTGATGGAAAGCGCTGTTCAACCTTGTATCGTTCAATCTGATAAATTAAATCCCTTCGAATTATTCTTAGAACTAGAAAAAACACGTCAAGGACGTGCTGCTAAGGAAGGAGAACTAGCTCCGAGCGATATTATTGTTGAAAAGGGTCCAACTTCATTTGGTCCAGGACCAATCGTTGGAGAATTCAACGCTGTCGGTATTCCTGCAAAAATCGATAAAGGTAAAGTTGCAATTCAAAAAACTACTACAGTTGTTGAGAAAGGACAACCTATTTCCGGTGACTTAGGAATAATGCTAGCAAAATTAGATATTAATCCTATAGAAATTGGAATTATTCTAACTGGTGCAATAGAAGATGGTTTCTTCTTCCCTGCATCTGCATTGAATATTGATTTAGATCAAACACGTACAGATATTATTACAGCAACATCAGGGGCATTCAACCTTGCATGCAACGTGTGTTGGTTCTCTGAACAAACAATGCCAACACTGCTTTCGAAAGCAAGTGGAGAGGCACTTTCAGTTGCTGTTGAGGCAGGAGTTGCAAATGAAACAACCTCGCCTCTATTCATTTCACGTGCTAATGCACGTGCTTTGGCCCTAGCAGGTCAATTAGATTCCTCAGCACTAGACGAAGAATTGTCAGCAGCACTTGGTGCTGCTGCTTCGGCGGCTAGTGAATCGGTTGTTGCAGCCTCTAATGCAACCGAAGAAGTAGCTGAGGCTACTGAAGAGGAAGAAGAGGAAGAGGAGACACAGGAGTTCGGTGGACTTGGTGATCTCTTCGGCTAAATAAAAAAAGGTGAAATAAAATGGAATATGTATATGCTGCAATGTTACTGCACTCTGCGGAAAAGGAAATTGATGATAAGGCTGTCACAGCGGTTCTAACTGCTGCTGGCGTAGATGTTGATGGTGCTCGAGTTAAGGCTCTTGTTTCATCACTAGGGTCTGTTGACATCGGTGAAGCAATGGCTACTGCTGTTGCTGCTCCTGTTGCTGCTGCACCAGCAGCTGCTGGTGGCGGTTCATCCGCTGCTGAAGCGGCTACTGCTGAAGCAGCAGCTGAAGAAGAGGAAGAAGACGACGGTGCGGGCTTTGAAGGGCTCGGATCACTCTTCGGATAAGACTGTAAACAAAGCAAAGAAAAATTGTACTTCGGTTTCGAAGTTGTTTGTGCGGATGCCTGACTCTAGAAAATGAGGATATTAATTTCACCTATTATATTCTCTTCTAGTATCTACCAGAGATTTACGTAAATTATCAAAAAATATAGATTAATTGCATTATTTCTTAGCATGAATACTAATTATATCGCCATTTTGAATTTCATATTCGGCACCGATTACTCTGCCGCTTTTCGCATCTGTGGCTCTAATGAAACCGTCACCAAGGTCAGAATGAACAGCATATGCTAATCCTTTAGCAGTGGTTCCTTCTGGAACTAAAATAGCATCAGGAAGAATATTTCCCTCTCCATCAACCCAATGAGAATCATCTTGAACTGGATAAGCAACACTTCTATTCAATCGATCAAAAACAACTGAAGAAAGTAAACCTAGTAATCCTCCTCCGGGCAAATCAGAAAGTGTTTGAGAAATATGAGTCAGTGCATTCCGTTGTTCGGTAGATAAATTCTTTTCACCTGTATCAGTAATAGAAAAATTAGATGTCTCTGGACTTAAATCAATTAGTCCTGCCTTAGATGCTCTACGTAGAGCTAATTCTGCTTCTGCACTTGTCAAAATTAATTTTCCACCTTGAGATTCTACAATTGATGATAGTTCTAGTTCTGAATTTTTATTCTTATCGGCTTTATTTGCTGCTACAGATATCGGAAAAAGTAGTGCTCGAATTGTGCCTGCCATTGTCATTAATTCATCATTCCCCCAAGACCAAGGGACGCCTGATTCTGGATGTTTATCATTTACTGATGATATTGCCGCATTAACATGGTAATCAGTAGCTCCTATTCCAGATAATTGTTCAATAAGAAATTTGGAAAGTGCTTTTTCCCCTTCTGATTGAACTCTTCTAGCGCCTCTAGACCAACTGGATTGAATAATACCTACAATCCAAGCATCGATTTCATTCAAAAGAAAATTATATTCTTCAATAGGCTTGGAACCTCCTTCTCCGACTGGATTACCTTCTATATCTGTTGATCCGGAAATATCTATTACCTGAATTAGAGCATCACAACGTGCTAAATCAGAAAGAAATTGGTTTCCTCTTCCACGACCTTCATGAGCACCTGGAACTAGTCCAGCAACATCAACTAAAGTGACTGGAACTAATCTTTGGTACCCTCTACAAGAACCTGATTTGGGAGTACAAATACTCCCTCTACGAGGATCGTTATCATCAACAATAGACATTCTCCCTTGCTCTTCTTTTTTCTTACGTAGAATCTTACAGGCACAACTTTCTCTCAATGGTAACCAAGCAATACCAACGTTTGGTTCAATCGTAGTAAATGGATAATTAGCTATTTCTACCGGAGTTTCTGTTAGTGCAGAAAAGGTTGTTGATTTACCAACATTAGGTTTACCAACAAGTCCAATACGCATATATTTACATCCATATTAAAGTAAAAAAATATTCATTATTAGAATACATAATTATCTTTTTCTCTACATTAATTACCTTGTTCAGACATGTACTTATCTATATCTGTATCATCTGCTGGTCGCCATGTCCATTTGCCCTCTTTCTTATAGCGAACATAGAGTTTAGTAGGCGGTATAGAAGATTCTGATAATTGTTCAAGTGATGTAGCGCTTCCTTTTCCATTATCTTCTTCGGTAGGATATACTTCAGTATCAAGACTAGCTCCACTAGCAAGAATCCTACGAACAGACATAGGAGATACAAGAAAGTATGATTCAACGGAGATAGATGAAGATTTTACTGATTTCTGCGAAACGATTTCGCCTCTGAACATTCCAGTCACCATATTCAATGAATGGAAGATAGATCCTATTACTACACCATAGAACATTACTGATCCTACCTTACGTAGTTCCTCAGAAAGATCACTCGGATCTTCAACCATCATCTCCACTAGAGCCATGTCCATGAAGTCCGCAATCATTGTAATTGATAGCCCAAATATTGCCCCACCAGTCATCATTAGGTAACCCCATCTTGCCCTACTATTCGAGAACAAATGCCTACCAGTTAGTTCTGGATAAAGGCTGAGAGCGGCCCCAAGAGAAAGTGGAACTATGATTAACCAAAGTGACATGAGGGAAAGTGAATCAGCTATGCCTACTAATTCCGAAGTACCACTGACCGTATCGGTCTGAACAAAAAGTGAGCCGATTGCAATAGGAACAATTAACCATGCGCCTAAGTTAAGTTCGGCGTTTCCAGGATAATTAGGGGAATCTACGAAAACATCTGATCCTCTCATTGTAACTAACATATTACTAGCAAATGCAAATATCGGTATGAAAGCTAAAGCCATCAAGAAACTCGCAGCCAACATATCCTGATTTGAAAAAGCAACAACATTATTGTCTGCCAATGGTCCAAAAACATCCATCACCATTTGACCATGATTATCGCCAAATGGATTAATTGTTAGAATACTACCAAATAATGTAACACCAACTAATGACTTAGACCAAAGTGGGTTACCTGATGCAATAGATGATGCGTAAAGAGCAACTCCAGTTACTCCAGCGAAAAAGAATGCCCCTCCAAACAAATGATATGATAACCACTGGCCAACGCTATCATCTACAGCGCCAGAAATAATCGAAATAACACTCAACAGAGGATTGCTTAGTAATGCAATCAATATTAACCATCCAGGAAGTGCCATTGATTTTGTTCTATTTGCAACTGTCAATAATTGGTTGAGAATAACTGCGAATAATGCAATAGCATTTATTGCAGTTCCTATGGGTATTATCTCAATACCAAAAATAATATTATTTTGAGAACCTATTACTAAAACTAATACAGAAATTGTCCAGACAAATGAAACTAAATTGGCATTAGTCTCACTTGCTAATTCAGTTCCTGCTAGTTTTGGTATGATGTGGAAGCCAGAACCTATTACTAACATAGAAACTGAACCATACAATGTGGCATAAACTCCAGCCGATGCTAACTCATCAGCATTGGCAACAAATCCCCATGAAGCAAGAGAGTGGAGTGCATTCGGATCATGGGTTAACCACATACTGATAAACGTAAATGTAGAGGCTAATATTAGCCATAGTGTACCTTGAAATATCCAAGACCTGGCTCCAGAGCCAGGACGTCCCTCTACTAAATCGGAACCTGGACCTAAAGCTTTCTCAAGCATGAAAAAGACTGTGCCTTTCACCACATCAGAAAATATCCATAAACCTCTCTGAATCAAAAAGAAAACAAAAAATAATGAAATCCAGAAATAAAACATTGTTGTTAATACTGTATCCATAATAATCACCTCACTCGCTAGTTGCCTCTAATAATAAACGACCTATAATAGCAAATACACCAATCATTATACCTAGAATAAAGAACCAAATCCCAGAGTCAAACACTCCACTAAAAACAGGGACTAAATCGGAAATTACTGGTAAATCCTGTCCCGGATAAAGTATACTATAAAGTAACAAAAAAGAAAGTGAAAAAACAATTCCTACAACAATGAAGACCCATGAACCAGAGGGTTCTTTTTCACCTTGAAGAAATACATCTACTGAATCTGTTGTATTAATTGACATGGCTACACCCCTAGACATCCCGTCAAGGATATTACTACCAACGGAGATTCAGCCTTAAGTATTAGCCGAGAGGATAATTGATTGGGCATTAAGGGGCACGAACTAAGTCTACTCGAGATAAACGTCTATCTCTGCCCTGACCCATAGGAACTGGTAAAGATAAATCATTTTCAATTTCTGTTTTCCAGACCTTTTTGCATTCACAATCAAGACCTTTAAATTCTCTTAAATCTCTCGAAACAGAATACCTTTCTATTGCTGCTACCACTTCAGCATCACATTTCTTACAATTATGTGCACCTCTTAATCGGCCGCCGGCAGTTGGATGGACAATAGTGCGACAATTAGAGTCTATAATTTGATGATGAGTTCTCTCAATCATTTCAACAAGTGACCATAGCCACGGAGGGCGATATTCTCTATTCCTGAATATTCTATCTACGACAGTATTTTTTTGAATGTTCATTGGATTAATAGAAACCTCATCAGAAAGAGGTGCTACTTGTACCAACCATTCTGAAGTTAAATTAAGAGCATCTCCTTCTGACATAAAAGGTGGTTTGAAAAGTAAGTAAGTTTTGACACGTAAACCAGCTTCTCTTAAATTTTCTACAGACTTTCGCCATGTCTTTGTTGAAAATCCTTTGTTGCAATGGAAACGCAGAACAGTATCATCGTATGCTTCTAATCCAATAGCAACAGTGCAACCTGGATGTCTTTCTGCCACCCATGCTAATTTTTCCGGATTACACAAATGTGCTTGAGCCTCAAAAACTAACTCTAATCCTCTTTCATAAGTTTCTCTGAGAACCATTTCTTGCCATTCGGGAGGATTTTCTTGATCTTCAAAAAATGTCCCAGAAGTATATACTTTTACCATTTTACAGCCTTCAAAATCATTGGTTAACCTTTTGGCTTCTTCCCACTGAGCGAATAAATCATTTGCAGTAACATCATCTCTAACATCATTAAAATATCCACAAAATGTACAACCTGATTTCCACCACCATACACAACCTCTAGTTCTCAATATAACTGTGGCAGCGGTACAACTTGTGCCATCCTGTAACATTTCAGGAGTTTTGTAAACAGTCGCAGGTTTGGTCGCATCCCAGGATTCTCTGCGAGAAATTGATTGTGGAGTATTCTCTGGAGCCTTTACTAAATGATGGATTTTGACGGCTTTTTTACCGTCTCCCAGTATCCCAGAAGCCCCCTTCATAACCCCTCGGTTAGTTTCCAACTATTGATACTGCCGTCGCCAAAAACATCTTGTTAAGAGTGCTCTAGGGTCAAATATTGGTGATACATTGAAGGCTTTCACAATTGTACAGAATTTATTGACTGCCTTAGTTATTCCATTTCTGGCATTCATTGTTGGTATTGCTGCCCTACCTGGAGTATATGTTTTCTACAAAATCCTAGAGCTCACGAATACCAATCCTGAATCTTTCTTATCATCTAATATAGATTCAATATCAATTATTTCAGATTTTGCAATAACAGGAATTGCTGCTGGAATGGCAATGATGACTTGGGGAATTAGTTTGGTAATTATTTGTGGAGCACTGGGTGGATTATTTAGGCCAAGACTAGATCCTGGGAGATATCCTCTACAATCATTTGTAACAATTCAGTGGGCGTGGTCAATGATTTTCCATAGAATTGCATTATTCTTTTTGCCATTCTTAGTTCCATCATTTATTGGAAATATTTACTATCGATTATCTGGAGCAACTTTAGGTCAAGGAGTACAGATTAATAGTGCACATCTAAATGATGCTGGCTCAGTAACATTAGGTGACAGAGTAGTGATTGGAGGCAATGCAATAATCAATGCACATCTAACAGAAAGTGGAGAATTAGTAATGTCTCCGGTAGTCATTGGAAATGATGCATTAATTGGGATGGGGTCTGTAATTCAACCAGGATGCACAATAGGTGTCAAGGCTGTTGTTGCATCTAGAGCAGTGGTCCCGAAATGGACTAACATACCTGATGGTGAAGTATGGGCTGGAATACCTGCAAAGTGCATAAAGCGTGCAGATGGTACAAAACCAGAATAAATAATCAATCTTCTGATTCTTCTTCAGGAAGTTCTTCAGACATCTCTTGAGCATGTGCAACTGCTTCCTCTGCTGCATCTAGAGCTTCATCCATTCGAGACTTGAAAGTGTCTTGTTTCTTTGCAAACTCAGCACTCTTCTCAATAGCTGAATCAATCATTTCATATCTGGTCTGTATTGCTTGGTTCAGATTCTCAAATAGTTGCATGTGTTGGACATACCAATCGTCTCTCGCTGTAAGCTCCACTTGAGCTGTTTGTAATGCTTCGTCAAGTTCCTCTGCCACTTCGAAAACGCGACCTAATCTTGCTTTCTCACGGGTATACATTTCTTCTGTTTTTTCCAACTTTGGCTCCAGGTGTTTAATTCTAGTAGAAGATTTTGCTCCTTCCATTTCCATTTCATGGATTCTATTGTCCTTATCAGAGAGAAGAGTCTCCATACCTTCTCTCTCGATTTCTTTATCGATTGCTTCTTTCTCTAAAACATCAATAATTGCATTTTTCTCTTCAAGTTCTTGCTCAACTTTACGATAAGCAACGTATAGTTTCTCTAGTCGATCTGATTCTTCAACTAATCTTTCCTCTAGTTGTTTGATACGATTTTCTGGCGTTATTGAACCGCCTTCATCATTAGTCATTGGATGCCCTCACCTCGTTCGAATCATATCCTTGCTTTAACTTCGGCGGATTCTTTGTCTAAAAATTGCCGATTTCCGTTCTATTTATTGAGATAATGCTGCAATTGTTGCAGATAATACCGCAGTCAATCTTTTCGACGAAGGAATATGTAATTTTTCATCAGGGCCATGTGCGTTATTTCCAGGCCCACCAGTGCCTGTACAGAAGAATTGCGCAGAAGGATATTTTTTCTGCATCATCGCCATAAATGGGATTGTACCCCCTACCCAAGTTGCCATTGGAGGAAATCCACTAATATGCATAGATGCAGAAGAAAGAGCGGCAGCAATTTTTCCATCCATAGCAGGAGCATGGAATCCATCTGCTGCAGCATCAGGAATATATTCAACTTTAGAGCCATAAGGAGGATTTCTCTCTAAGGTTTCTTTCAAAATATGATCGATTTCTTCTGATGGGACTCCTGGAGGGATTCTGAAACTTAATTTGAGATCAGTGTGTGTTCTTAGAACATTCCCAGCAGTCTGAGTTGGAGGCATTCCATCTGCTCCGATGACTGACATTGCAGGCCTCCAATTCATATCAAGAAGAATTTCTGCTGCACCTTCATTTTGAGGCTTTAGAGAATCTACAACAGGAAGTTGGGACCAGAGCTCATCGCCAAGTAAATTTCCAAGTTCTTCGGCTTCTTGTCTAACTTTATCACTAATCTCTACATGCATTTCTGGAATTAAAATTCTTCCAGTATTGGAATCTTCTACTCTATCCAAAAGCATTCTTTGGATTCTAAATGAAGAAGGGATGACTCCTCCTGACATTCCAGAATGAACTCCTTCATTGGAAACCTGAACCGAAAGATTTCCAGCAACTAATCCTCTTAATGCCTCAGTAACCCAGATGTGTTCATAATCTGGCCCTCCACTATCAAGAACAACTATCAAGTCAGGATTACCTAAATCTTTAGTTAATGAATCAAGATATGGAGGTAAATCGTAAGAACCTGATTCTTCACATGTTTCAATTAGGAAATGTGATCGAGGATAGGGGACTCCTTGCTCTTGAAGCATCTTCAGAGCTGTGACGCATACATATCCTCCATATCCATCATCCAAGGCTCCCCGACCATATAACCAAGGTTCTCTGCGTACAGCTTTCAATGGGTGTAATCCTTCAGACCATAAATTAGGCCTAGATGGTTGTTTATCTAGATGTGAATAGAAGATTACTTCTCCAGGACCCGTTCCTTCTACTGTAACTAAAAGCACTGGAGTTCTTTCACCTATACGATGAACTTTGTATTCCATTCCTTCTAATTCTTGATTAACTAACCATTTTGTAAATAACTCAATTGTTGCATCCAGCTCTCCTTTTTCTCTCCAATTGGGTTCGAAGCTTGGGGAAAGTGCTTCTATCTTAATAAAATCAGTCAAACTTGGGATTATTGATTCTTCCCATAACTCATCTGCTCTATTCATTAGTCTATCCAAGTCCACGGACATATGTGCATCTTATGCAGTTCAGTCTTTGAATCTTTAATTCATAGTTCCTGCTTTGAGGGCCCACATATCGGCATTTTACCCTTAGAAAATGGACAATGATTACATGGTCCTGAAGATTCGATTTTAAGAGGCGGATGATTATTAATATCTTCTTCTAAATTAAGTTCAATAGACGCAACCTGTATTAAGATCTCATCTAACTCTTTTTGAGCATTCAAAAATAAATCTTCAGGATATTCAACCAATCTTCCTGTGACCCCGACCCATATTGCAGGGCGTAAAACTCTACGAGGATACGCTTTCTTCTGCTCAATTCTTTCCAATGCTCTGTAATATAGTGCTAACTGCATTCGATGATGATGTAGCATAGCAAACTCTGCTTCACATAATGGTTGGCATGACTCTTTACCAAGAGATTCCAATAACCCATCTGATTGATTAGAAAATAACTTTGAGGCCTCTTCTGTCTTCAAATCGATAGGCCGAATTGCTGGTCCATCGTTACTATCTGTACATAGCACAAGATCAATTAACCCATCCATCAGAACTGATGCTTCATTTATTGATGAGAGTTCATCAGTACCTCTTGGAGTCCAACGACCCCTAGTTAATCCATCAAGTTGAACTTTGAAACTAATATGAAACGGTAATTCTGTTCTCAAACCCTCAACTTTCTCACCATCAATAATCTCGCCAGATACCATTCTTCCTAGTTTACTATTAGATAGTCTATTGGTCATCTCAACTACTGAATCATTCATTTTTAGTGCAATCGATTCATGAGTAAGCAATTCAGAATATATTTTCTGATGAATTTCTGGATCATTGAGGCCATTTGGATTCTTTTTGGTCCAAGAGCTAGGTAGATTTGGGGAACTATCGGACAATTCCCCTGGATTAGGAATGCCAATTTCTACAATACGATGAACTACTGAACCGAAAAGCGCAGGATCAAAATTATTCTTTGATTTGTCCATAATTAATTGTTCAGAACTAGGTATTATTGGATTCGGAGTAAGGCACCCTCTTGTTTCAAACCAATGACGTCTTGAGCATTCAGATAATACAGAAAGACGATGTGGGGCTGTTTTGACCTTGTAATGAGAATCTTGTCTAGCCATTAATGGCTGAATGGAATTATTCTCCATTGAAATCTTGGCCACATTATCTTTCAATGAAAGTTTTTGAAATGGTGTGCGAATCATATCATTTGTTTGATCTTCATCTACATTGAAGCAATCTTCATCATGTAAAACCACCATCCCAGGCAATAAATTACTTCCCAAAAAAGAATTTTGGACCATTGAAAACGGATTAAGATATCTTGCATCTTTTTCTCCTAAATTTCCTATCGAATCTTCATAAGTCCAGATGGACATGTCTTCATTTCTGTTTACTGAACCCTGTCTAAGAGATTCTAACCATATTTGTCCCAATTGAGGAAGAGGACGCGTATAGGACCAAGGAAGTTTTAATCCATTGATGTTATTATCTTGGCTCCATGAAGTTCCTTTAGGAGAACCCACTATTATCAGGCGATTTTTTGCTCTAGTTGCACCGACATAAAATAAACGTCTTGCTTCGGCATCTTTTCGAGACTGATATATCCATTTTGTATGCATCCAAGTTGCAGTTTTAATTTCTTGTTGGTCTGTCCAGGGGATTGGATTTCCTGAAAATAATTCAGGGCTAACCATAGCTCTAGAACGGCTATCAATAGTAAGATTCGTCTGTCTTTTGGAAAATATATCAACTAAAAATACCACACTTGCTTCAAGTCCTTTGGAACCATGAATTGTCATTATTCTGACTGCATCTGATGGAGGAATTGTTACCGCTTCCAAAGATGATGACTCATTTTCTCGGAGTTGTCTAATTTTGTCAGCTATTACTATTGCATCGCCTCCTAACTCAGAACTTAATGAAGAAATTAAATCAATGAATTGTTCAACATCTTGTAATGAAGATTCTTCGGGATAAGTTAGTAATAAGTCAGAAAAATCTAAAGTATCTTCTAATAATTCGTTAACTAATCCCTTTTCTGAAAAATCTATCCAATGGCTAACCAATTCTCTTTGATGAGAATTTATAGCTAATTCTCTCAAACGATATAATAAATTCTCATTCTTTTTTGATTTGCCAATGAAATCTTGTGTTTGCTTATCATTAAAACCAATTAAACAAGATCTTGCAACCCAAACAGCATTATGTGGATTTCTAGGTCTGGCAATAAATTGCAACAAACCATCTAATGTATGTACTGCAGGTCTTTCTAATAATCCGCCTTCTCGATCGGCCTGAAAAGGAATATCAAAATCATTTAGATATCTGATAATAATATCTCTAATGTTTCTTCTTGAAGGTAAAAGTACCATAATTTCACTGGGTGGAACCTTCTCAGAAGTAGGTTGAATATCCCAATCTCCATTTGGAGATAAAACTCGAACCGGTTTACCATCAATAAGATGCTTTATCCTCTTTGCAACCATTAATCCTTGTCTTTCGAGAGAATCGCCAGAGTCAAAAGCGTCTAAATATTCATTCAGATCTGTTGATGGATTTGAAGAAGAATCATTATTCAATGGACATATCCATTCGAGATTCCCAGCAATTTTTTTATTATTAGGAGATGAGATTAATTCCTGAGATTCAGCATAAAAATCACCATTGAATACTCGCCTATGTCTAAGACCGAATACATCATCCCACCATTTATTCATTACATCCAATAAACCTCCATTTGTACGATAATTAATTTTCAATGAGATTAACCCCTCCTTTCTCAGATCAGTTACTTCCTGTTTGCCAGAATCTAATCCATCATAATGGTGAAATGGTATCCAGCCAAGAAGGTCCTGCCCGCCGTCTTCGTAATGTTTTCTCGCATTAGCGATGGTGATTTTATGCGAATTTCTTGGATCTCTACTAAAATCTCGACTTCTCAATTCTCTACCCGACTCAGTCAATTCAGAGATACTATCAAATTCATGATTATTGATGCTCCTAAGTTTCTTAGAATATTCTAAAAATCCTGTTACTTCTGCCTGTCTAAATGCATAGATGCTTTGTTTTATATCGCCGACATAACATATAGTCGGCTGCCATGGAGTATCTGGTACTTTCATCTCATTGTCTTCGAAATGTCTGTCCCCCCATAATCTAGAAAGTAGCTTCCATTGTAATGGAGAATTGTCTTGAGCCTCGTCAATAATAAATGCCCTATATCTTCTTCTAATTTTCTTTAATAGATCGTATCTCCTGATTAAATCATTCTTACTTTGTTTAATATTGTATGCTGCGTCTTTTTCAAGATTCTCAAGAATTGAAATTGCATTAATAATATGATCATCTTTCCACGATTCTTTAGGAGGATTATTCAAAGCAAAAATAACTGACTCGGGATAAAAATCCTCACAGATTCGTGGGCAATTAGCTAATAATAAATCACCTGCCATCCTCTGAATATCATCAAAATCATGTACTTCATTAACCTCTTTTAGTTTCTCTAGTATACCATTGAATCCTTTCATAACAATGCGTAAATCGTCTAAATTTCTAGATTCTTTTTCAATAGTAAAACCATAAACAGTATCAGCATTAACTGTAGGGTGGTTTGCAGATAGATCTCCTTCTAAAGTAAATATAGGGTGTTGCCAATTATTTGGAGTGCAGGGTATTTTCTCTTTACTAATTACCATAGTTAAACGGATAAAATGGAGGAAAATATCTCCCTCATTAGAATGCCATAATTCCCTTAATTCCGTGGTAACTGGCTTAATCACACTGCTGACACTGCCTAAGTTATTTATTCCTCTAGGCCAATTATCTCCATCTTTAGGCAGATTCCCGTAAGGGAATACTGAGGGCTTATCTGATGCTGAATCGTTGAATAAAGATTTTCGAGACACCACACAATTATACACATTACTTAACCAAACTAATTTGTCCCAAATATTTTGTTTGAGTGGTAAAGAAGCAAGGTAATCAAGACAGCCTATACGTGTATAACGACTCCAACCAGAACCTAATTCATTGGGATATTGTTTCACTAAATCACAAAAACTGAAAATTATTCTCTGAGTCTCTTCAATGAAATCATCTAATTGTCTAGGATTTATCGAATGAATAATTCTTTCTAAAATCTTATCTGGAATAATTGTACCATCCAAATCAGTTAATCCTTTTATTGCTTCATCAATAAATATTGAACGTTGTGATAAATTACGAATGACGCCTATTGCCCTATTACGTCCAGCGTAATGGCGTTGAATACGATCTCGTGATTCTAAAACTTCTTTAGGCCCAAAAGTATGATTTATGGGAATTCCTGCATCTACTGCTTCTGAAATACGTGAAGGATGTGAAGATAATCGCCATAGTATGTTTAATGCGGACTCTGTTAACAGAATTCTACCAGAATCAGATATATTTTCCTGAGTCAAAGAGTCTCCAAGAATACCTCTGTAAGGAGATACTAGTTGATTGAAAAAGGAATCGATTGTTCCAATAGGTGCATCATCTAGGAGTGTTAATAACTGTTCATTAAAACCTTCAAATCTTATTCTAGGATCAGTTCGATTTTTACCATCATCACTTGATGGCCCGGGAGATAAATGTGTAAGTCTTTGTCTTAACCTATCTTTCATCTCGTCTGCAGCCTTATTTGTGAAAGTTAGAAGGACGACTTCGCCGGGTAACAAACCCCCCCATTCTCTAAGATTTTGAGTCTCGGATTTACCTGAAACTAACATACCCCCTGCTAATTCAAAAGGTCTTTCAGGCCTAGGCAATATTCTGGTAGCTCTTTGGTCCTCTGATAGATAGTGTTCAATAACTCTATCGATAATTGTACTAGTTTTTCCTGTACCTGCACCTGCATCCACAACTATATGTGAGTCTAAATTGAGAGCCAACAATTGTGCACGATTTAACTTCATTAGAAATCACCTTCCAATTTGACATCACAAAGATTACTAACTGCACAATATTTACAATTAGATTTATCTGGAATGGGATTGATAAATCCTATATTTGCACTATTTGATACATTGAGTGCCACAGAAATTCGGGATGTAAGCCAGGCCCTAAATGGGTCGCTATCCGGAGAACTATCTTCATTCAGAAATCTAAATTGATTATGAGTAATATCAGTTTTAATTCCAAATTTTTGTAAACTTTCGGTTAAAGTATATTTTGACAATTCAACAAAGTGGAATATTTTATGGCCCAATATAGATATTCCAGCACCTATTACTAAATCTCCAGGATGAGCAATCTCCCACGCTCTGGCATAAAGGGCTAATTGGAGCTCTTCGAGAAGTCCTTTGTAATGCCTTTCCTTAACTTTTGTTTTCTCTGTTGTTTTAATATCTCTAATAATTACTAATCTTCGAGGTTTCCAATCCTTCCGATTGTGTGATTCTAGAGGAGCCACTTCTTCATTACCATCTTCATTTATCCAGATATTATTCTCTAGGTCAAATGGAACTAAGTCTACACGATCTATTTGGCCCCGTAAAATAATTGAAGGGACTGATTCTCCATTTGGTAAAGTTAGTTCTCTAGGAAGAGATATCTCGATGCCTTTTGATTTCGAGCCAGGTAATTTTAAAATCCATTCGATAGCAATTGGTGCAACATTTTCTAATAGCAATTCTTCTTTTATCAAACGTCCAATTCTACCAGCTAAAGGCACAGGCTTTTGATCTAAAATCCAATTATCCCATTCTTTAATACTCATTCCAGTCATCATTCTAATCCTATTAGTAGAAACGGCATCACTTTTATTCAACCAAGGAGCAATTTCATTAAGATGCGAAAGGGCATTTTGCATCAAAATCTCAGGATGGATTTTAGATTTAGAAATATTAATTAAGGTTTTATTCGGATTAAAATCTCTAGATATACCTTCTTCAAAATTGAGTGTTTCAAGTAATAAATTATGATGAATCTTATGAAATAAATCTCCGTGAGTGCGGGCATCCAAATCTTCTTTCTGGACCTCCTCTATACCTATATCTAGATCTCTAGTTAACCATCCTGAACGAGGGCATCGTAACCATTTCTCAAGTCTCGTAGGAGACCAAGTACGGAAAATTTGATTCTCTAAAGGAAGGAATCCGTTTCTGGAATCGCTGACTCGTAAGCCAGAAGAATTTGGAGTAAATGGTCGAGGATCAATAGTAAGAGTCTTGATCGGTTTACTTCTATTAGCGTCGATTGTAATACCCGAGACAACAGGCCAACGTTCATTCAATCTAGGGACTTCAAATTGTTTAGGTATTCTACTCAACCACATACTTTCGGTATCAAAACTGAATAATGATTCATGATGACCTGCAGGAAGATAACCATCATTTTCTGCTAAAACGGGCTGTCTTCTTTCTCTGTCTCTTTGTAACAATGGCTCTATTGATATTGTAACGGAATCTGAGTTAATGGGAGATTTTGAAGATTTTTTATTATTACTCAATCTTAAACCATCAATCCTATGAACATGGCGAGGAATTATCGAATAATCGTTTTGTTTAAATTCGAATAAACGTTCACTAAAGTTTTTCGAGATTGACCATTCTCTAATAGGAGTTGATGGAGGATTGGAATCATCCATCTCAGAATCTAAAATAAATACTTTAGATGCACATTTCAAAATATGCTCAAGATTGTGTCTAGCATTACGAATAGGACCATCGGGCCTAAGTAAATTATTTTCATACCTTTCAACATCTCCCATAAAATGCATTTTTGGCACTCCAAGGTCCCAAGAGACTGAAGAGGTATTTGCTAACACTGCTATGTCTGCAGTACATCCAAGTGCCTGATCACAGGATAAGATTCTAACTCTATTCCTACTAAGATTTGAAGAAATGGGTATCTTCATTTTTTGTATTAATGTGGAAATTTCATCTATCCATGCCGGCCCCATTTTGGGATAATTTTGACCAAGAGTGAGTTGTAAGAAACGGAGATTAGATATCTCAGAAGAAAGAGATTGAAGTACTCGTAATGATGTTATTGACTCTTCTACATTTTTCTTTTTAGTCATTTTTTCACTAAGAAGATTAATTGTGAATTGAAGCCATTCATCTCCCTCTCTAGGGATAGGAGGTAGAGGAAGTAACTCTTTTGTAAAAACTCCTTTTTCGGAACAGTCTTCGATAGAACTTCTATCATATCCAGATAATAGAGGATTTAACCACTTTGAAATACAAAGTAACCACCATTGAGTTGATTCTTTTTTAATGTTGTCTTCGTCCCCATTTATACCAAAATCAAAATCCGTGCTAAGACTTCTTAGCCATTGAAATAATGCCCCGGGACCTCCTAGAATATGATTGGTTCTGGCAATTTTAGTCAGTAATTCTGAATCAGGAATTGGCCTTATTCTTTCATCTACAGGATGAATTGGCATTTCTGGAAAAAGTAGCAAGGACTGTTGAAGTGAAAGAGATCTTAATTTATCTAAAGAGAATGCATCATCACTATGAGATAAATTCAGATAAGAATGTATCCAGTGCCCCAGTGAGTTATTTGTGATTATTTGATCCCCCTGAGAAAATGGAAGACCCAAATTCTTCATTCCTCTCCTCCAAATATATTTATTATTCTCGAAATTAGGATCTATTATCAATACTGTATTTTCAGGAGATTCTAATAGAGACTGAGAAACTATGGAATATGTAGCTTCAAATGATTGATTCTCACGATTAAGTAAAACTCTTTCAACATAATTCTGATTATTTCCTAATACTAATTCATGCTTTGGAACCCATTTAGGCAACTTAGATGATTCGGTAATTGCCCATTCGTCTATTAATCTAAGACCGTGTTTACCTAAACGAATATTGCCTATATTCCCTAGTTGATGTATTGGACAATGAATAGAGATTGCTTTCATAAAATCAATATGAGATTTAGGGATTGTAGGTGAATGATTAAGCATAATTATACCATCAACATCAATTAATGAAAATGGGGTATCAGACTGATTCATTATCTCAATTAGACGCTCAGAAATAAAATCATCATGGGTCTGATTGAGTTTAGATTCAAGAGATTTGAGTATTTTTCTGAAGGTTTCAATTCCTGGCCCCTTCCAGTTATTTGCTAAAGACTCTGATGAGAGAAAAGTATGCAACTCACTAAGAGCGGCTGTTTTACCTCTACTCCAATTCATGTCAGGTAGTGGGTTTATTATTGGAAAACCCAACTTTGCAGAAGCTTTCTTACACTCATCATGAAGAATTAATTGGAAAGAAGAACTATGATTTAATTTCTGAGGCATTCTAAAGTCAGACATTATAGAATCCATTAAAGATGATATTGTATGGTGTAAGGTGTTGTCAATAACATATCCTTGATTGCTAATCCGGTCTATTGTCTCTCTTCTAGATTCAGTATTCGGATAAATCACCAAAACCCTTGATTTACCGCCATCAGAATATGACTTACTGTCAGATAACTGAGAAATTAAATGATTTAATAACCATTCAGGAATAGGCCCCGGAGAAACTTCTTCATTAGTAATTCTCATATCATGAACACTCAACGTACCGCCTCCGAACATTATACGTCAATGACGACAGTTATTGAACCCAACGATAAAACAACTTGAATTATGAATTAATTTTCATTTCTAGAATAAAATATTGCAATAAATAATGAGACAAAAACTACTGCACTAGGGAAAGGTAATGCACTCAACAATCCATCATCAGGATTATCGTAATTCCAATCGAATACAAGTACCGCACTTATATCATCTCCATCATATGCCATATTGAAATCTGAAGAAATATTGCCAGCAACTGAAGATAAGAATATTATATCTCTAAGTATATGGTGATAATATTTCTCGCCATTCCCGCCCTCAGGGAAATAGGCTTCATCTTCAATAATGAAGATCATAGGTTCAATAGTATATTTATCGCTCAAAGAAGGTGTTGAGATGTTCCAAGAAAAGTCATTACTTCCAGATAAATTTGTCCAAGATAAAGTCGCAGAAAGTGTTGAAATATCGATTGAGGGGCCTTTATCTAAAGATGTTTGATAATCAATTTCTAAAGATTCTGAAAATTTTGTAGTTCCTGTATGAAGTCTTTCTCCATCAAAAACCTTGGAAGGAGCTATGTTCTCATATTCGTAAGTGGTTGTTAGTCTAGAAGTTGGCCCATACCTATCTATCCATCTTTCATCTGTTTTTTGGGAGCCAAAAGGGTCTTGAGTCTCTGCAAAAAAGCGATGATAATGTATTTTCATCATTGATTCTTCTTCGGATATTGAAAGAGAATCAATTATATTTTGAGTTGTTACACAGTTGATACACCAAGTGGCAGTATATACTTCAATTAGACTTGGCCATTCATCGCCCATCATTGTGTTACTGTTATTTGTAAGATTACTATCTAAAGAAATTGAAACACCCCCTAGAGTCCCTGTATCAGAATATTCTGATATTACCTCATTCCAGGTCTTAAGATTATCAGATTGTGCAGAAGTTTGTTGGGAAGTGGCTAGTAAAAGAAAGGTCACTGTAACAACAAAAAAACGTTTCATAATAACTCGAAACGGTTTTGACACAAAAAGTAGAGGGTTAAGTGCTAATATTTTTGAATGCATCAATGGTTCTGGAAATGTCTTCATCTGTTATATGTAAATGAGTTACTGCACGAACTACATCATCATTGATTGATAAGACATCGATACCCTGATTTCCTAATTCTGAGACTACAGTTGATGCTGACTTGTTCTGACATGTGATATAAGCCATATTTGATTGAACAGAGCTGATATCGACCTCGAAACCGTTCATTGAGTTAACTGATTCTGCAAGTTTAAATGCTCTACTATGATCTTCATGAAGCCTATCGATATTATTTTTCAGAGCATACAATCCTGCTGCTGCTAATATGCCAGATTGCCTCATTCCACCCCCGAATATTTTCCTCCAACGATGTGCTTCAGCGATTGTTTTAGAGTCGCCCACCAACAAAGATCCTACAGGAGAGCCGAGGCCTTTTGAAAGACAAATAGAGATTGTATCGAAATTTTGAACCATTCTATCTGGTCTAATATTACTAGCAACTGTTGCATTAAAAAGACGTGCTCCATCTAAATGTGCTCTGCAATTATTATCGTGAGCAATCTGGCAAATTGAATCTAATACATCAATTGGATACAAAGACCCCCCTCCCATATTTGCTGTATTTTCTACACAAATTAAGGAACAATTTGGATAATGAGATTGACTACCCTCAGATTTTCTGATTGCTGATTTAACATCTTCTGGACTCATAATTCCCTTATCTCCACCTACTAGAGATACTGAACAACCAGCTAGCGAAGCATAACCTCCTCCTTCGTAGAGATAAATGTGAGATTTTTTATGTGTCACAATTTCATCCCCTGGTTTTGTCTGTGATTTTATTGCAATTGCATTTGACATTGTTCCTGAGGGAACAAAAAGGGCTGCTTCTTTACCTAAAATTCTCGCAATATATTCCTGCAATTCATTGACTGTTGAATCGTCACCTAATACATCGTCTCCAACTACTGCAGATGACATTATTTTTCGCATCTCAGATGTTGGCTGAGTCACGGTATCGCTACGAAGGTCAACTCGGTCGCTGGGGTAATGCCTCATGAACTGGCCATGAGGTTATCACATATCAAATAAAGTGAAAATCGTTCTAAATTGAATTAGAATTACTTCTTTTTCATTTTTCTACGCTTCTTACCTGACTTTCTAGCTTTGGGCTTTGAACCCGATTTCATCAAAACACCCATTATCACTAATGCAATTACCACTACTCCACCAATTAAAGCAAATGTAGGTATACCTGAAGCTTCCGAATCAACATCACATGATGATTGGCCTGTCAAAGGTTGTGATTCACCACTAGGACATGCTGTTTGGGTCGCCATTCCAGGAGACGCGACATAATTATTTATTGAGGAAAGAAGACATTCACTTGAACCCATTAATGGTTGATAACTTCCTATATCACAAGGAGTCTCCTCGGTCGCAGATGCAGAATCAACATAGTGGCCTCTAGCAGCAGATATGCAAGAAGATTGGCCGGTTAATGGTTGATATTCGCCTGGTTCACAGCTAATTTGCTGCACCGAAGAAATATCAATTGAATAATGTCCAGCATCTGCTAGAACGCAACCTGATTGCCCTGATTGGCTTTGATAAGAACCTGCTAAACAAGGCGAGGCTGATGTTGCTCCTTCTGAAGAATACTCACCAGGATTTGTAGTTAAGCATTCAGAAGATCCTGTTTGAGGCTGATACTGCCCCGCAGGACAAATTGTCTGCATCGCTTGACCTTCGGAAGGCACATGATATCCGGCATCAGATATTATACAACTCGTAGAACCATTTTGTGGTTGATAAGTTCCTACTAAACAAGGAATCTGAGACGATGCTCCATCTGAAGAGGTATAATGTCCTGGATCCGCATCTAAACATTCAGATTGACCTGTATCAGACTGATAAGTCCCCTCCAAACAATTGATTGATGATGAATATCCTGAATCGGGGACATACGTTCCACTAGAGGATTCTAAACAGAATGTTTGTCCTGAATCAGGTTGATAAAATCCTGCATGGCAAGGACTTTGTTCCGAAGATCCTGCATTTTCTACATAGTGACCAGGATCTGCAGATAAACAATCATCTGATGTTATTGAATTACTATTTGGATTATAGGTGCCCGCTGGACATTCTATCTGAGTGCTTGCACCCTCAAAATCAACATAATGTCCGGGGTCTGTCCAAGCACATACTGAGCTTTCAGTGGCGCCAGGTGATGGATTAAATGTCCCCAAATCACAAGCAGTTTCAAAAGAAGAACCTGAAGTATCCACATAAAAGCCAGGATTTGCTATATCACATGATGAAGAGCCATAATCAGACTGATAAGTCCCTGGAGGACAGGCTTCCTGAGCTATTGCAGAACCACTTTGTACAAAATGACCCAGACTTGCATCAATACAGGAAGATGCGCCAAAATTTGGTTGATAGGTTCCTGGTTCACATCCTATTTGAGTTAAAGAGCCAGAATTTGGAACATAATTTCCTGGAGAACTGGGTATACAAGAGGCCTGACCAGATTGTGGTTGATAATAGCCATTAGTGCACATCATCTGATCTGTAGAATTTAGGTTAGGTACATATCCTGGAGAGGCATCAATACAAGATGAGGCAGAAAAGTTTGGTTGATAGGTTCCACTTGGACAATTTTGTTGTGAAGATGCTGCTAGAGAATTAACAAAATGACCGGGAGAAGCATCATTACAGCTAGATTGTCCTGAATTAGGTTGGTAAGTACCATAATCACATTGAGTCTGAGAATGATATAACGAGTTTGTACTATAATGACCCATGTCTGCATCTACACAAGAACCATCATAATTAGGATCGTAACTACCGTCTGGACAACCATAAGGAAGATTGTCAAGTATTGCAATCATTGAATCTGAATCGATATCCCTCTCAGGTATATGAATTCCACCCAATCCTTGGTAACTTTGAGGGCCAATATTATCGGATGTTAAATTTATGTTGTTTTCATTATAATCTTCCCAAGTCAGATTCCAATTCCCGTCTCCCATCTGTCCTCTGTATGATTGTCCTCGACAAAATACATCCCTATGGCCGTGAGTTGTTATATTGGAATCCGTTTTAATTCCACAAACTGTATCTCCGTTAAGTGAAATTGCTATCACTGATAAATTGTCTTCAATAGTTAATGGAGTCTCCTGTCTTGAGTCATTTGGATCATAGTTTCCAAGTTGCCCCCATTGATTAGCCCCCCAACAATAAGGAATGTTTTCTTCAGAAACTACACAGTTAAGATTGTACGCTGATTCTAGAGAAATCAAAGGAATATTGGAACTCAGATTAATTAAAGCAGGTGTATATGCGTTATCCAGACTCCCGGTTCCAAGTTGTCCTTGGAAATTTCCTCCCCAACATTTTACTATTTGAGTTTCATAAAGAGCACAAGAATGGTCATTACCAGTAGATACAGCAATTACACCACTATCGACATATTGGGGAGTTGGATAATCACCGTTGGCATCGATGCCTATACCTAGCCGACCCAGCCAGCTTGTGCCCCAACAATATAAATCATTATTATCAAGAATTGCACAGGAATGAGACATACCAGTTGAAATTGAGATTATTGAATAATTAGCAGGAAAATTTGAGTCATCGACTAAAACTGGAGTGTATCGTCCGTTGTTAGCATTACAGCCGGTAGGCGTTGGGTTGTTATTATTGGAGTCCCACGCTTGACCCCCCGTACAAATTGTTCCATCGCCCAATTGACCATCATTGTTCCAACCCCAGCATAATCCTTCACCGGTATCAAGAATTGCACAAAAATGCCCTTGATTTGCATCAGATAAAGATACTGCAGTTTTCCCTAAAGGCAGAGAAATTTTAGTAGGAGGATGATTTGTAGCCGAATTACAAGCTGTTACTCCATTATCCAGACAAACATCAGTACCTGTACCCAATTGACCAAACTCACCACCTCCCCAACACCATATTTCACCATTTTCTTTCAAGGAACATGTGGACCAAGCGCCGGCTGAAACCTCAACCATCCCAATAGATAAATTGCCAACAACCCAAGGACCTGCTTTACCTTCTGGAGTCGCGACAGCATTACCTATTCCTCCTCCCAATCCTCTTTTTCCTTGGTCATTATTACCCCAACAGATTACACGTGTATCTTCAGAAATTACACATTGGGTATAGCCTCCGGAACTCAATGTAGAATAGGTATATACAGAATCTTCTTGATATCCTTCAAAATTGACATTAGTATGTGAAAAAGATTTAGTTTCTTCCTCTTGAATCTCTTTACCTTGATTGTTTGGTATTGCCGATAAAGACATTCCAACTAGTGTAATTACTATAAAAATTGAAACAAATACAGATTTAGGTGGTGTTCTCATAGCGATTGGTACTGTCTTCGGCCCTATTAATTTTAGTAATGAGCAAGATGAAACTGAAACACGGACAAACTAATTTGCTTGCTATTGTTCGCACTAACATGACTGAATCATTCTTATCCGATAATTGCCCTCCAATGGGAATTTATGAGACACTTTATGCATTCAAAGACTCGTTCGGTAGTTTCATTGGTACTGAAGGAACACATCCTTGGTCGCAAGGCTTTCCTTTAACTACACAATTGGAAAAATTCGATGGTCCGCCTCTACCGGATAGTATTGATGTAACATGGGAAGATCGGTTTTATCCAAAAGCATGGGGTCATCCTAAATTAAGAGAGTCGATTGTTGAATACTATAATTCCCAATATGGTTCAGAAATTACTCCCGAGAATGTAATGATTTTCGCAGGGGGGAGACCGGGGATATACACGGTATTGGCATTCTTGAAAGATAATGTCCAAGCAAGAATTGGAAATATTGAATGGCCGGCTTATCTAGATATTATGGAACAAACAAATACTAACTTTCAGATTGTTCCCTTTACTAAAGAAAATAATTTCCATCCAACTAATTCAGAATATTTCGATAGAACTGGATTAAATGCTAAAACACGTCTTATGCCAATAATTTCTAACCCTCAAAATCCTTCAGGCCAAACCAGACATGGGGATGAGCTTAGAGAATTAATACAATTGGCAGAACAATCTGGAAATGGAATACTTCTTGATGAAGCATATGAAATGTTTCACTCTCCATCCGTAAGCGGGATACAATTTGTTAATGATCTAGACAATAGTAATATCTTCATTGCAGGAGCATGTACAAAGGGCCTTCAATCTCCAGGAATCAGAGTAGGTTGGATTATTGCTAGTAAAAAAAATGTTGAGACTCTGTCTAATTACTCTAGTTTTGGAATGGGGGGGGTAAGTCATCCATCTCAATTGTATGCAGTTAAGTTACTCGAGCCAACGCGTGTGAAAAAAGCACGGAAAGCAGTAGAAGAACATTATAATTGGCAACGTAAAAGGTATGGTAAGGCATTCGAAGAAATGGGTCTAGGAGTATATACTGGTAATGGAGGATTCTATCACTGGCTTGAACTCCCAGAAGGCATGACAAGTAAAGAATTGAATAATAGATTATTCAAAAAGGGTGCTGCTATATTGTGTGCTTCAGATTGTGATATGGCTAGACCACATTCAAAGGACCCGGGCTATGTTTCTCCATATTCAAGATTCTTTAGATTCTCTTTTGGACCTCTTTTGCCGGAAACATTTGATTCAGATATTCAACTATTCACCGAAGTTTTTGAACAATACAAAAAGGATCTACAAGTTTGATTTTATTCTGCAGGTTTGTAGACATTATATGCGTGAAGAGGTGGCGTGTATACATGAAGATTAATCAGTTCATTATCTGAATTATTGGAAATACGATGGATGTCTGGTTCATCAGCCGCACATATCTCTCCAGGCAAATATTCTCTCACTCCAACGGGATATGCAAGTCCTTGATCATTAAGTTGATATGTGGTTTCTGTAGATACTCCATCAATTATCTTGAAAGCACAATCACTGCCTACGTGATCATGGATAGGAGTTAATTGACCGGCTGTCCAACATATAGCAACTAATTCATAATGTTCAGTTTTTTTAATAACATTCCTTTGATAGCCGTCTTCTGCATAACCAATGCATTCCTTCAATACAGGAATATTTACTTCCATTGAAATTAATTTAGATTCTAATTCATCAAGTCCTGGACGTCTGTCGAGACTATCCAACCAAATCACTAATTCTGAAATGCCGTTGCATTCGCATAATAGCTTATTTCGGGCCCCTGAATGCATTACAACCTGTTTAGCCACGTATCTCACATAGGCCATCTATTGATGACTATTGCTATAATATTCAAGTTATTTATTATAAAATGTTAAATTGGCGGTTTACTAATTAATATCAAGTGTATTTTGCAACACCGGCTTTTCGGAAAAGGGCTTGAAAATGGCCTAAAAAGCCGTATTCATACCATTTTTATTATATACTCGCCGAATAACGCACTAAGCGCTCACTAAGGTGGGAGGAAAAAAATATGGAAATGGATAACAAAGTAATGATGAGTGAAGTTGGAGGCGCTTTCGTAGTCTCTTGGTTAGTTCTAGGGAGCATGGGGTCAGACGGCCTTATGGCTGGATTAGTACTTGCTGCAGCAATGACTGCTATGGCTGGTGCACATATTCTGCCTATGTTCACATGGATGACCATAATGACAGGCGACTTGGGCGACCAAGACAACTGGATGAACAATGGTATGCGATTAGTCGCACAGGTAGTTGGAGCTCTTCTAGCTATCCTATTGATGACTGAAGCTGGAGAAATTGAAACCGGCTACGCAGCTGGAGACATGTGGTCTTTCGACCTATGGCCAGCATTGACCATGGTAGCTGCAGGTGCAGTTATTGGAACAATACACAGCCGATGTGATGCATGGATGACTGCTATTGCAGTAGTTATGGCAGCAGGAGCATTAGGTATGGGTGTTGGTGGAGCACATGATATGGCATCTTGCCTAATGGGCGACTCCGGTAACATTGCTAACGCTGCAAGCACATGGATTGTTGATGGCGTAATGGTTGGTCTTGGAGCAATGGTTGCTACCAAGATCGACGAAAATCTTTGAGTAAATAGAATATTTATTTGAATACGTAAGGCGAACTGGGGGGCAAAAGCCCTCCAGTTTAGCCGAATAAAAACATCTACTGACTACTCTGTCAGTTGATATTAATTCTTACTAATTACTTTACCAATGGTAAGCTACTAGTTATTGTGTCGATAGAAGAACGTGGACCTGGCCCTATACCTACAACAGTTACAGTTCCTGAGGGGATTTCAGTATGGCCAGCGTCTTTAACCATGTAACAAATTAATCCTGCCTCATTAGCCTCCCCAAATATTCTTTTTAGACTATCAAGATTGCTAGCGCTACAAACAATCTTTCTTGCACCATTCACAAGATACTTTTCTAATGTCTTAGGTGCAGTTCTTTTGGCTTTAAGTATACATTCTGCAGTTGCATGGCTACATTGTGCTGCAAGTTTACCTTTCGATAATGTAAGATCACTACGAGTGACTAATACCATTGTTAGTTCATTAGCTTGAGGCAATTTCTGGCACCGCCTCAGAATTTTTAAGGTTAGTATGTCTATTCATTAATTCACTAAGTGGATTTGCGAGCCATGCAACGAATACGACATTACCGCCAGCATGCAGTAAGTCAAAGGGAACCCCATTTAACAAATAAACAAAGAAGAAGGATGTTTCAACATTATGTAAAATACTCAATGAAACTATCCAATTAAACAAAAATCCAGAAAATGCAGCAAATATTGCGAGATTTGTAATATTTAACTTCTCATTTTGGATAAATTGGTTTCTTAATAATGCGGCTAATACCCCTATAGATGCCCATCCAATTATTTGATAGTTAGACCAGATACCGTGTTCTAGCATTACGTTGGAAGAAAGTGTAACTATAGTGGCAAAGGCTATTGAATAAGAAATACCAAAATAAATCCCAATCATTATTGCCAAAAATGTAACAGGTTGGACATTAGGAATAGGGTCTAATAGTAGTCTTCCAGAAACTGCAAGTACTATAATAATTGTAAATATTAAACCAGGATTCTTGGATTTAACTTTACTATCGGCAAATATCAATGATGCAATTGCAACTGTTACTATCGCCAAATCTAGAACAAATTGTTCATTGGGAGAAAGAGTGGCTGCATGGGCATCGAATAACATAGGTAAGCAGTCCAATGTGATTATGTTATTGATGATTACTCTGATTCAATCTTGAAGATTAAAAAAAA